>ENA-OPIO01000379-OPIO01000379.1-human-gut-metagenome-genome-assembly--contig:-NODE-379-length-15857-cov-2.391153_pt1 | contig 15857 bp, 9 predicted proteins | sample MGYA00241395_ERZ501636 | MGnify/ENA primary metagenome ERZ501636 (study PRJEB25962, sample SAMEA2042198) | human gut metagenome | biome: human gut; feature: human-associated habitat; material: faeces... | reverse complement strand
CCGGAGGCGCGGAAAACGCCGATAGCCGCCAGCATGGCCAGAAGATAGGGCAATATCCGCAAAGCTACGCCAAATCCTTCTTTGGCTCCGTCGACAAAAGCTTCGTAGCATTTAACCTTGTGTCGCATCGCAACAATAATAACCAGGCCGAGAAGCAAAATCAGGATAATATTGCCGAGGGCAGATGATATCACCAGCCGCCGGTCATATTCAATAGCGCAGAAACCGCCGCAGAGCCCGCAGATAATAAAGATAAAACCTGCCAGCCATTTAATCAGTATTTTATTGCGAAGGTCGATTTTCTGCCGAATTGCCGTAAGCAGAAATCCAACCAGAGTTGAAACTGATGTTGCCAGCAAAATCGGAATGAAAACCTCTGTCGGGCGGCTGGCTCCCATTTGTGCCCGGTACATAAAAATCGTGATAGGAATTAGAGTAACCGAAGAGGCATTTAATATCATAAACAGGATTTGCGCATCGCTTGCCGTATCTTTTTGCGGATTATGCTCCTGCAGTTGTTCCATGGCTTTCAGGCCCATTGGCGTTGCGGCATTGTCCAACCCCAGGAAATTGGCAGCCATATTCAGGACGACAGTAGATATTGCTGGGCTGTTTTCCGGAATGTCTTTCATAAGAACTTTAAACAGCGGAGTCAGCTTACGGGATATTTTTTCAGCGATTCCTGCTTCTTCAATCAGTTTAAGCATACCAAGCCAGAAACTTAAAATTCCGGCCAGCCCGATACAGATTTCTACGGCATTTCGCGCATTTTGGAAAATGGCCTCTGTCAGAAGGGAAAAGCTGCCGCTGTCCTGATAAACGGCAAGATTCCACAAAGCTGCGGCGATTGCCGCAAGAAACATGCCGGCCCATAAAAAATTTATCATAAAGTCCCCGTTTAGCAAATATTTAAGATGTTAAAGCCATAATAAACCGTAAAGTTTAAGATTTGCCAAAGGAAAAGCGCTATGAAAGAGAATTCAAAAATTTTTTTCGCGCCGGAATATATTACTGCTAAAAATAAGTTTTCCGCGTATTATGCTGAAAATATTCTTCCGGTGTTGCACCGTATTGAACAGCGCCGGAAAAAATACCTCTGTATATTTTTGCTGTTGTGCTGTTTTGTTGCCTCATGGCTCGGGTATGTGTTTTTCCGCCTGCAGAGCGGCCTGACGGCTGTATCGGGTACAGTGGCGGAAGAAAACGGCGTATACGGCGCGATTGGCTGTTTGCTTGTATTGTTTGCCTGCTGGCCGATGTTCAGCTATTATAAATATGGCAAGGAAAATCTTTTGCCGCTTTTGGCACATTTTTTCGGAGAATTTTCTTATTCGTTCTGCCCGGAACTTCCCGAAACTCTGTTGGATCGGTCACAGCTGTTTAAAGGATATGATAAGATTACCGGCGATGACGGTTTTAACGGTGTATACGACGGGATTGCTGTCAATATTGCCGAATACAGTGCCAGCAGGCTGCGGCATCAGAGAGACAGCAGGTCGGGGCGGATTCGCAATGTGTATGTTCCGGCTGGCCGCGGCATAATATTCTATGCGCAGATGAATAAAAATTTTGCCGGGCAGACAATTGTCGTCAAAGATAAAGGCCTGTTCAACAAACTGACGCGTTATAAAAATTTAGAGAGGGCAGGGCTGGAATCGCCGGAATTTGAAAAGGTTTTTGAGGTTTATACCGACAATCAGGTCGAGGCCCGCTATATTCTGACCACTGTCATGCTGGAATATATGATAGAACTCAGGCAGTCTTTTCCCAAAATTGAATTCAGCTTTTTCTCCAGCCATGTTCTGGTAAAGATTGAAACGCTGAAAAATATGTTCGAATGCAGCAGTTTCTTTCGCTCGGCAATTAATCGACGAAGGATTGAAGAAAGTTTTACAGAACTCTATTTGCTGTTTTCCATAATAACCACCCTTCGGCTCAACCAAAACCGTATGTTGTAAATTATCGTTTTGCTGTTACCGGCAATAGCGGAGAGGCTAAGCCTGTTTGTCCAGTTGTTTGATGGTCTTTACGGCCTCTTCATACAAGACTTTGTTTTCACGGATAGACAGCCGGATGTTTGATTTTGCCAGTTCCTCGTTAGTCCCGCAGTCATAGCGTTCGGCGTTGGCTAAAACGCCGTGCAGCGGGCAGCCTCTGCGGGCGGCAAGGTTAATCGCATCCGTCAGGTTGATTTCGCCGTTGCTGCCTTTGGTTACTTCCGGAAGCAAGTCAAGGATGAGATTCGGTAGAACATACGGTCCCATGCTGGCAAAATCGGATTCTATCTGCTCGAGTTTCGGTTTTTCCACCACGCCGGTCGCCGCAACAACATTGCCGTTTTGCTTGGCTCCAGTCAGAACGCCGTAGCGGGAAAGCTGGTCTTTGGGAAATTTAATGATATTTTCAACCATTCCGCCGAAACGTTCATAGACGTCAAGCAACTGCGATAAAATCCCTTTGCCGCGGCAGACATAAACGTCGTCAACCCACATGACCATAAAATCGCGTTTTCCGATAATATCTTTGGCGCAAAGTATGGCATGCCCGTTTCCTTTGGGTTCCGGCTGGCATGCGAACGAAAACTTGACGCCGGCGGGAACGGTTCTTTTCAAAGCTTCCCACAGTTCAAGCTTGTCGCTTCTGAGCAGCCGTTCTTCAAGTTGTTTATTGGGAGAAAAATAATGTTCGTACATACTCTTGTTAGTGTCGTCGCTGTAGATAAAGACAATTTCCTTAACGCCGGCTTCGGCACAGGCGTCAACCGCATATTGAATAATCGGCAGGTTATTCAGGCACAGGAAACCTTTATGCATGGCTTTGGTAGCAGGCAGGTTGCGGGTAGAAAGCCCGGCAACGGGCAAAACGACAACTTCTGGTCTTGCAAACATGATGATGCTCCTTGTTAAAAACGGTAACTTACACTGAGTATAATCATGGCAGACGGTTTTGGCAATTATAAAAGCAGTATTTCACAGCCCGTTATGCTGTATTACATATCGGTAACGGAATTTCGTTTGGAAATCGTTCCGCTGAAAACGTTTTTTCCCTGTGTATTTGCGGCATATAAATAATGTTTTTTTAGATTAAGGTTTTGCGGCTGTCCGGAAAACTTTCCTTTAAGCATTGATTTTCCGGCAATGCCGCTTGCCTCTTTCACATACGGGGAACGGACGGAAAAAACATACAAATTTTGTTTTTTTACAGGTTCAAAAGATGTTTCAACGGCAACCAATGCGTCATCCGTAATATGTTCTCCGGCAAAAGGTGCAAATGTAATGTCATTTTCGGCAAATAAATGTTGTAAAATGCTGGTGTTCCGTTTTTCGGCATTTTGAACAGGAGAAAAATCCGAGCTGGAAGCAGGAGACGGAATTTTAAAGTCCGGCTGTACCTGGCTGGCGGATTTTTGCTGCCGGGCGGAAGGGGCGAAGTCTTTATTCTGTGTTGCGTCAGCGGTCTTAAAGGCTTGTTGTTTGTTGTTCTGCTTTTTATTAAACGCAAATTTTTGCCGTTTGCCGATACTGTCTGATATGGTAAGAACTGGCTGGGAAGAGTCTTTCTTGCCGATGTTCAGGGCAACCACCGGATTGATTTTCATTGAGGATTTCGTTTCGGCGGCAGAAGCTTTTTCTTCCGTAATTTTTATGTCAGCAGCTGCTGTTTTTATATCTTTTTTGCCAGAAAGCTTTATATTTGCAGCCGCCGCTTCTGTTTTCTTTTTGCCTGAGTGCTTTATGCCGGCAATTAAATTTTCTTTGCTTTCTTTTTTTGCTATCGTCGTCTTTGCGGTTTTAACCTGCGTAATATCTTCCTTTTTGTTTACCTTTGCGCTTGTAGTGTCGGCTGCGCTGATATCGTTATAAGCCATAACGTTTTTTTCCAAATCCTTTTCGGCTTGCTGCAGTTTAGCCATAATTTTAGATATAGCGGCTTTGGTTTTTGTAAGAATATTTTCTCCGGCATCCTTAGGTGAAGGAGTAGGAGCAGCCGAAACGGTAATGGCCGGAGTAAGGGCAGGAACGTCCGGCAGAGTTTTAACTGAAAACTGCGGAGCATTGCTTTTAAGAATTTGTGACAATCCGCCGAATTCAGCGGTAGAGGCAGTTTCTATTGTTTGTCGGGATGCTTTTTCATCTTCAATTTTGTTAAATAAATTAAAAAGCCCTCCGGACGTTTCGGTTAAAACCATATTGTACGCTTTTTGCCTTTGGGAAACCTGACTGCTGGAAAGGGGGGGATTTGCTTCAGTGCTTTCACTCTTGGCTTGGGTATCTTTATTTTTTATTTCGTCAGTAACAGAATGAAGAGCTGTTTTCGAGTTGCTTTCAGGCCTTGTTTCATTGTTTGTTATTGTGTTGGAAACGTCTGGATGTCCGGTATTTGCCTTCTGAACAGATTCAGAGGCCGGTTGCCCGGCCTGAGAAGAAGAGAGTTCTTTTTGCTGTTTTGCAGCCCCGTCCGGAGCTTTTTCCTGCGGGGAGAGCATCTCTTCAGGTTCGGCAGAACGTAAGTCTGAAGAACCTGACGCGGAAGAAGGAGCTGTTCCTCCTCCCGTTTTTACGGTCGGTTTGGTTACATCAATTTCTTCAATCGTTTCCGGCGGGTAAACCATATATTCGTCATAATCTCTGGCATTAATCCCCAATACGGCTCGGAACAAATCGATATTTGCAATAATATCCTCGTCCAGCTGTTTTGTATATGTCAGCATGGTTTTAAGCGCCTGCGTTGCAATTTCGTTGTTTTCCTTCATTTCCGAAATTTTCGAAGAATCGATTATATTAAGATAATTATCACGGATTTTGGCATGCAGGCCGCCGATATTGTCCATCACCTCTTTTGTCTTGTTAATACCTGCCTGCAATTCTTGTATCTTATCTTCCGCAATTGGGCTTTCGCTCGTCTTGAGCAGTTCAATTTGCGCCATATAGACATCGGTCAGCCCGGTATGGTAAGCGGAATTGTTTTGGGCAAGATTATACATCCATGCAATTTTGTTAAACGTGTCGTCAAAAATGTATTTGCTGTCAACAATAAAGTTTTCCTCCAAAACTTTGGGAATAAATTTAAGTTTTGCCTTTTCCGCGCCAAGGTCGGCTTCAATCGACATAAGCGTTTCTTCTTCGGGATAATTGTTGAGCATATCTTTCATTTTTTTGATACTGATTTCGGCATTGCGAATAGTTTTCAGATTTTCTTCATAGACGTTGACCACGTTGTCGTTTTGGGTAACCGGCTTAAAGCGGACAACTTCCAGTGTCAGGCGATTGATGTCCTGCAAGGCGCCGTCAACGGCTCTTTGTAAAGATTTCAACTTGCCGCCGATACGCTCCATTTTTTCCTTTTCCTTATAATGGCGGGCATTTTTTATGCGGTCTTCAAGCTCGCTTATGCGTTTAATGGTTTCGCTCAAATCTGTTTTGACCGTCGGGTTTGCCAGATTGCCGCCGAATGTGAATTTAAATATATCGGAAAACGATGCGTTATGATATACGGCGTTAAAGACAGCCGTAAACAGCCAGTCGCTCAGATTAAGGTCAAATTTCATATTCATATTGACAACCGGAGATTCCCAGATAACGCTTTCGGCAACAGCCAGTCCTTTGCTGATATTATATGTTCCGCGGATTTTTGAAAAACTGCTTTTCCCTGATTTCAAACTGTTAAGAACAGAATTTTCAAAACCGGATACGGATTTTCTCTGCTCAAACTCAAATTTGATAATATCCAAATCCCATCCGCGAACAGCCGTGTTAGCCAGAGAAAATTTGCCTTTTGAATTAAGATTGTCAAAAAATTCTTTCTGTGAGCCTGCCAGGGAATTGAACGTGCCCTCCGCCGTCAGCCAGCCGCTTTCCAAGGCATAGACAGAGCCGCCGAATTCAGGCGTTTTAAGGTTTTTGACATTAAAATAGCCGTTAACTTTGGCAATGCCGTTGCTGTCTAAAATAAAGCGTAAGTTGACATGGCTTTTGTCTTGGGAAGCATCAAATGATACGACATTGAGAATACTGTCTTTTAATTGCATTTCCGTTGCTGCCGATGTATAATTTTTTCCGTTGCAGCTAAGTTGTTTTGCAGTAGCCTTGATGTCAAAATCGATTTTGCCGAGCCGCGAATAATCAATTTTACTGTTCCATGCCGGTTCTGCGATAAAAGTAGCCTGATTGTTTTTTGCCGCTTGGGCTGAAGCTTTTTTGGCAAGATTGAACCATCTGTCGGCTTCAAATTTGTCAAAGTTAATTTCAGCGGCAAGCTTGGGTTTGGCTGCGGTATTGTCAAATTGGAGATTTCCGCTGATGGCATTGGCTCCGAGATAGGCTTTGATGCCATCTAACGCAAAAAGATCAGCGTTCCCTTTAATTTTTGAAGCCAGAGTGAAAGTTGTAACCGGCATATCCGGAGTATAATCTATATTCAGAGCCTTGATAAATGATGAGAAATTATTGGTTTTCATTTCCCAGTCGCCGTTAACTGCCGCTCCTTCTTTGGAATTGTTGGCTACAACGCCTGTATAGGAAAACTCTGTGTCGCCGAATTTCTGGACGGAACTGAGACTGAACTCGGACAATGTGCCGCTCATGGCACCTTGTGCGGCAAAGATTTTTCTTTTAAACAGGTTTTTGCTGCCCGTATCAATGCCCAGCGTCGATGCGAACAACGGGAAATTGTCCGTTTTGATGTCGTAGCTCAATTCATTGAAATATGGAGCCGAAAAGATTTTGTCTGCGTTCATGCTCAAAGACAGGCTGGCGCCGGCAATGTTGTCAACCGAAAACTTCTTAACGTCCATATGTTCTTGGTTTGTGTTGATATGCAGATAGATTTTTTCTAACGGAATATCATTATACACGGCGCTGGCAATATTGACTTCTGCATCAACATCAAGATCGCGGTTCCAGGGGATTAAATTCATTTGGTAGATAAATTTGTCTTGGACAGACGCTTGTTTAAGCTGTTCGGGAACTGCCTGCAGGTATCTGTCAAAAATAATCTTGGAAGTGTCGATGTCAGCCAGTACATAAACTTTTTCTTTTTTAACGAAGCCTATATTCCCTCTCAATGCCGTTGAGTCGATAAAGGCTCTGGGAAAAGAAATTTTAAGGCTGTCTAAATTCCCGTCAATCTTGATTTCGGCCTGCGCCCGTTTAAAGATAGATTTTTTATTCTCGGCCGCGGCAAGTTTGGCCAGGTCAATGCCGAAAACAGAGACAAATGTTCTGAGGTCTTTCGAGTCCGCAGCTTGGTTAAAGATATAGTCTACACCGTTATTCAGGTTAATCCGGCCGACAGTTTTAATTGTTGTGTCGCCCGGCATAATGACGCCAAAACGCGTAATATCAATAACATTGTCTTGCAAGGTTACGCCAAGGCTGAGGTTTTGTGCCTCAACATTATTATACCATGCCGTTCCCGCTTTTACGGAAAGGTTCAGGTTATAGCCGGCAAAAGCGCTGTCCGCAAATTTCTTTCCGCCTTTATTCTGAGCTATAATGTCTTTGCTCAGTCCTTCCAAAATGCCTAAATCAAATTTGGCCATATCGAAATCGGCATTTATGTCCGTGCGGTCTTGATTGTTTTTAATAATAACCGTTCCGCTTCCGGCTGTATTCTTGTCGTATTTAGCCGTAAAATTGTCGAGTTTTGCCAAACCCTTTTCATAATCGTACTGAAAAGAAAAATAGAGCGGCTTATTGTACCATTCGGATATGCTTGCATTTCCGAAAACGACATTGGAAACATCCAGCAGGCTTTGCGTGTCAAACGTAACATTTCCCTTGGCTTTTGCTCCAAGCGTGCCTTCAATGGTTGCAGATGTGCCGCTGGATATGTTGTTGAGAGCCATTTTTAAAGTCAGGCTGCTGTCTTTTATGATATCGCCTTTAAATTGCACTTCGCTGTTATTATGGATAAATTTACCGCTTGTCTTATACGGTCCTTTCAGGGAAGGAGCACTGATGTTGGCGGAAACGTTGTGAATTTCAAATTCATTCTTGTCTTCCAGATTTTTATAGCTCAGGGTAGATTTGTTGACGCGGACATCATTAAACGAAACTTCGACATTGCCGGATTTTGTATTGCTGTTTTGCCCGACGCCGTCCCAGTTTAAGACACCTTTTTCATCAATTTCGACATAGGCCGTCGCATCGGTTAAAGTCATTGACTTAACGATAAAATTGTTGTCAAGCAATGGCATCAGGTCGACGGAAGCTCTGATTTCGTTGATAACGACCAGCGGTGATTTTCCGCCGTTGTTTTTGAAAAACTTAACCTTGCTGGCAGAAAATTCAGGAGAAGGGAACAGCTTGACCTCAAGATTGCCGTCAATAACGGCTTTTAATCCCGTAATTTGCGAGAAGCGCTGTGCCACAACGGCTTTATGTTTATTCCAGTCCAGCGTATAAAGGTATATGCCGCCTGCTGTTGCAGCCAGAATCACAAAGCATAAAATACCTATAATAACTTTTTTTAGCACGTTTTTCTCCTAAAATAAAAAATAAGCTTTGCTAAATTTTTTTGTCATTGTATATTATAAAAAATTAACGAAACGATAACATTGGCATATTTTTTGCAAAATTGTTAAAAGGAGGGCGTTTATGGATATAAAGCGGGAGTTGTTTGAAAAGGCAAAGCAGGCCGGGGAAAATGCGTATGCGCCTTATTCCGGCTATAAGGTAGGGGCAGCGCTTTGTACGCCGGAGGGAGAAATTTATGCGTCATGCAATGTTGAAAACATTTCTTTTCCCTGCGGCACCTGTGCTGAGGCAGGGGCAATAGCGGCAATGGCCTCTGCCGGCGGACGGCGGATAAAGGCGCTGCTTGTTGTTGCCGGAGGGGAGGATTTGGTATATCCCTGCGGTGCCTGTTTGCAGCGGATTGCCGAGTTTGCAGAACCGGAAACGGCGATATATCTGGCATCTCCGGGGGGAATACGCCGGGAATGCCGGCTGAAAGAGCTGCTGCCTTGCGCTTTTAAATCTTCGGAGGTCAGACATGGCTGAAAACAGTGATATTAAAAATACTGCATCTTTTATCCGCAAAAAACTGCAGCTTGAAAAGCCCCGTACTGCAATCATCTTAGGATCTGGGCTGAGTGGTTTTGCCACCGAGCTGGAAAATGTATCGGTTTTGGCTTATAAGGATATTCCCGGTTTTCCGCAAAGTACGGTTTCGGGGCATAAAGGCCAGCTTATCCGAGGGTTTCTGCATGGCCGGGAGCTTATCTGCCTGAACGGGCGTTTTCATCTTTATGAAGGGCACGATGCGGCTGTAATAGCCCAAGTCGTCCGGCTGTTGCGGGAACTCGGCATAGACCGCCTGATTGTAACCAATGCCGCCGGCTCGCTTAATAAGGAATTGGCACCTGGAACATTGATGCTGATAAAAGACCATATTAATTTCAGCGGCAGGAATCCCCTGGTCGGTCTAAACGACGAGGCGTATGGCCCCCGTTTTCCGTCAATGAATAACGCTTATGCCGAGCCTCTTCGCCGCAAATGCCGGGAGATAGCCGAAAAGCAGGGAATAAAATTTGCCGAAGGAGTATATTTGATGGTGCTGGGGCCAAATTTTGAAACCGCCGCGGAAGTCCGCGCTTTTGCACTGCTCGGAGCCGATGCCGTCGGTATGTCGACGGTGCCGGAGGTTATTGCCGCCGTCCATTGCGGTATGGAAGTTTTAGGTATTTCCGTTATTACCAACTATGCCGCTGGTTTAATGGACAATACGCCGTCGCATCAGGAAACGTTGGCTGAGGCAGACAAAGCTTCGGCAAAGATGACGGCTCTTTTAACCGCATTTATCAGAGAGGAGGAATAAGATGCTGCCACAGGAAATTATTCGTAAAACCCGCAGCCATGAAAAGCTGACGGCTGAAGAAATAGAGTTTTTTATCCGCGGACTGAGCCGGGGAGATATTGCGGATATTCAGGCCGCTTCGTTTACGATGGCGGTTTTCTTAAACGGGCTGAGCCGAGAGGAAACGCTGGCGTTGACGCTGGCGATGAGGGATTCCGGCGAAAAATTGAGTTGGAAAGAACTGCGGGACAAACCGATTGTCGACAAACATTCGACCGGCGGCGTCGGCGATAAAGTCAGCCTGATGCTGGCACCGATGCTGGCAGCCTGTGGCGCGTATGTGCCTATGATTGCGGGCAGGGGGCTCGGGCATACCGGCGGAACGCTGGATAAACTCGATTCTCTGTCTGGCTACAATACCGGCGTGGATATCGCAACGTTTAAAAAAACAGTAAAAGAGGCAGGCTGTGCCATAATCGGGCAAACGGCGGATTTGGCGCCGGCAGATAAAAAATTGTATGCCATCCGCGATGTTTGTGCAACTGTTGAATCTATTCCGCTGATTACGGCATCTATCTTGTCCAAAAAGCTGGCGGCAGGGCTGCAGTATCTGGTTATGGACATCAAATGCGGCAACGGCGCTTTTATGGAAAATATGCAGCGGGCATCGGACTTGGCATATTCAATTGTTGAAGCCGCCAATGGTGCCGGGACCAAAACCTCGGCGATTTTGACCGATATGGACAGCGTTTTGGGAACAACCGTCGGCAATGCGCTGGAATTGGGCGAAGCATTAGCTTATCTTAAAGGGGAAAAGCCGGATGCCCGCCTGAATGAAGTAACAATGGCCTTGTGTTCCGAATTGCTGATAAACAGCGGTTTGGCTAAAGATGCGTTGGAGGCAGAAATCAAACTCCGTCATAGCATATCTTCCGGTGCGGCTTATGAGCATTTTGTCAAAATGGCATCACTTCTTGGTGCTGACACCCGCGTTCTTGAAAATTATGACTTACTGCAGCCCAAAGCACCGTATATAGAACCGGTATATCCGGAAATGTCCGGATATGTTTCCGCCGTCAATACCAGAGAAGTCGGGCTGGGGGTGATTATGCTTGGCGGCGGCCGAACCCGCCCGGAACAGCAGATAAATTATACGACCGGCTTTACTTCGTTTTGCCAGATTGGCGACAAGGTCAATCCCAAAACTCCTTTGTGCTATGTTCATGCCGAAGACAAAGCCGCAATTGCCGAAGTTGCCGCGCTTGTCCGCCGTGCCGTAACCATAGCGCCGGAAAAACCGGAAACCAAGCCGGTTATTTTACGCAAAATTGCATAGCAGTTATTTTTGTGCAGTGCGGGCGGAAACTTGTGAATGACGGCTTGGTTTTTTCGGCTGCGGCGGCACATGGAAATCTGCCCGCGACTTATAGCGTTTTATCTTGCTGAGCAGAGTATAGTCCGGCATCCCGTCTTGCGGCAGTTTCCATTTCTTTTGCAGCTTTTTGACTTCTGCAGCTGTCTGCGCGCCAAGCCTTCCGTCTTCTTTAAGTTTTGATTTTAAAACTTTGTTGGCAAATTGCTGTACCGCCAGAATATCCTCATCGGTCAGTTTGTAATATCCGTGTTCGTCGAGCGGCATAAATTTTTGCGTGCCGCCGATGTAATCAGCCAGCCGCGCAATCGCCAGGGCATAATTTGTAGAACGGTTCCAAATCATAATCCGTCGGAAGTTACTCAGTGTTAAGTAGGCGCGTCCGCGCCGCCCGTCCGGCAGGACAATGCCGGCAGCCGCCTCGTCCGGCAGCCTGATGCCTTTGCCATTGGCGCTGATAACGCCGAGTTTTTTCCATTCTTTAACCGTTTTGTACTTTTTTGCGCCGACGAGTTTATAATCAAAATTCCACGGCAGTTTGACTTCCTGCCCCCAAGGCTCGTCAGCTTTCCAGCCGAGTTTGGAAAGATAGTTGGCAGCCGAGGCGATTGCGTCGTCAAAGCTGTCCCAGATATCGGCAACGCCGTCGTCATCATAGTCAACCGCATAGGCGTTGTATGTTGACGGCATAAATTGAAAATGCCCCATGGCGCCGGCCCAAGACCCCATCATTTTATCGCCGTCCAAGTCGTACATATCCATAATTTGCAAAACGTTATACAGTTCTTTCTTAAAAAAAGCCGACCGCCGGTTTTTGTAACTGAGGTTTGTTAAACCGTCAATCAGGTGATATTTTCCCTTGTTGTAGCCAAAATGCGTTTCAATTGCCCAGAATGCAACCAGATAATTAAGCGGGACGCCGTATTCAGTGCTGATTTTCTGATATTTGGGCTTTAATTTTTTATACTGTTCGCGCGCTTTGCTGACTTTTCCTTGATTAACCAGCCGGTTGATGTATTTATCGGAAGTAAGGATAAATTCTGCCTGCTTTTTGTCTTGCAGCTCAACTTCTTTAATTTCATGAAAATAATCTTCTTTGTAGGCTTCGTTTATCGTTTTTTTTGAAATGCCTTTGTCTGCCATTTCCTCTTTCAGTTGTTCCAGCCACTTGTTCCATTCGGCGCGTTGTTCCTCCACACTCTTGACTTTTGCCTGCGCTGCTCCGCAGACAAATCCGATGCTGATGATAATAAAGAGAATTTTTTTCCACATGTCTGCCGCCGTTATTGCTGATGTTACGCCCAAATTAAATTCATGCTGCCGCTGTTACTGAAGTTATGCTCAAGTGCATGTTGCCGTTAATGCCAATAATAATATAAAGTATAATATCTTTACTTTCTCCTAACATTCAACTGTTTACATCAAATTTTTTTTGTGTTAGAAGAGAGAAAAGGAGCTAAAATGAATATTAAAGAGTTTAAGACTGGACTTCCCGTTCGCAAAGCTGTATTAGGCATAGACTACGGTTCCAAACGAATGGGACTGGCTGTTTCCGATTTGTCTTGTACCATTGCCACGCCTTATAAAATTCTTTATCGTCGGGAAATTTCTGCTGATATGGCAGAACTGCGGAAAATTATGGCTGAAAAGGAAATTGGCGCCGTCGTTATGGGGCTGCCGTTGCAAATGAATGGCGAAGAAGGGGAAATAGCCGCCGAAGTCCGCAAATTTGCTGCAATTCTGGAAGAGAATTTTAAGTTTCCGGTGTTGCTGTGGGATGAACGTTTGTCCTCTTCGGCAATGGAAAATTTTCTTATTAAGGAAGCAGACCTTTCGCGCAAAAAGCGCGCTAAAGTATTGGATGCATCTGCTGCCGCCTATATTCTTCAGGGAGCACTTGATGCCTTGAAATATGCATAAATCCTGAAATGCGCGCAATATATAATATCCCCAAAATTTTAATTGACAATTGCTGCACCCTAAAGTAGCTTGAAACTGCATAAGATGATAACTTGTGTGAGGTTTGAAAGCCTCTTGAGTGTTGCTTGACATAAGCGTAAAAACTGCCTTTTGGTCTGTCGGCCGGAAGGCAGTTAATAAGGTATATTACATAGATTCTATACCGAATACACTGCACATTTCACTCAAATGCTTTCAACTTCCGGTCGCCTTCATCAAGCGGCTTTTTTTGTATGGGAAGTGAGTATGAATTTGATAAAAGCAAATCAAAACGGGCGTTCAATAATGGAAATGCTTGGCGTCTTGGCTGTTGTCGGTATTCTGTCGGTTGGCAGTATTGCCGGTTTTTCAACGGCAATGTCTAAACATAAAAACATGAAAGAAGTGGAAAAATATAATTTGTTTGTTCAGGATTTTATGCAGCATAAGTCGCTGATTTTGAAATCAGGCGATGCAATGGGGACTTCACAATGGGTATTTTATACCAAAGAAGTGGAAAAACTGGGAATTCTTCCTCCTGGTTGGCAGGTGAAAGGTAGTAATATTGTAGATAATTTAGGACACAGGTTTAATCTGTATTCAGGTTTGAGCAGAGACGGAATCGTTATGGGTTTATATCTGAATACCAAAAAAGGGGAGAGCACTAATACCATGTTTTGTATTCAAATGTGGCAAAACTTTATTTTGCCCAATCAGGAATGGATTGGCAATGTCTGGTTAAATGGAACAGGGACGAAATCAGGTACGTATTACGGAACAAATTTTTGCTCAAAAGGGAGAAAATGTCTGGCACACATAACCGTACCCGAAATACATAAATTCTGTACCAGTTGTGCCGAGGAAGCAGTTTGTAACATAATTACTACATTCCGTTAAAAATCCGGCTCGGCTGTCGGTTGAAAAGTATTTCAACAACAAAAGGGAGCTGATAAGCTCCCTTGATTACTTTCTGTATTTTGCCAGACTGCTATGCCGCTTTAACCACGTCAAACCGAATTTCCGTACCGCCGAGTTCGTCAACAGCCGGTTCCGACAAATCGCCGTTTTCGGTAATCTCCAGCGCCAGAACCTGCTCCTTGATGTAATCGGCATATTCGGCAATTGCGGTTTTAACCGTCGTATCGTCGGAGGTATATGCCAGTTTAATCCGATCGGAGATGTCAAAGTCCTTACTTTTGCGCAAAGCCTGAATCATCCGCACAAAATCGCGGGCAATCCCTTCTTTTTCCAACTCCGCATCAACCGTCGTATCCAAGATGACCACGGCCGTATTGTCAGGCAAAGCTTGTCCGCTCATACCGTCCTTGATAACCAGGCGTAGTTCGTATTCTTCGGCGAACAGCGTCTGCCCGGCAATCGCCAGCGTCCCGTCTTCGTTCTGCGACCACTCGCCTGACTTGGATTTTGCCATAATGTCTTTCATCGCGCCGCCGAGCCTCTTGCCGATAAGTGGTGTTTTGAGGTAGAGAAAGCGTTCGGCAACATCGGCAATATCCGATTTCAAGACAATATTTTTGACGTTGACCTCGTCTTTCAGAGCTTCGGCAAAGTCTTGCAACATTCCTGCGTTATCGCCTGCAATCGTCATCGACCGCAGCGGCAGACGGTTGCGGAGCTTGTGCTCCTCACGAATAGCTTTGGCAACCGAAGAAATCGCCCGTACCATATCCATCTGTGCAATCAAACCGTCATTGCCGGCGATTGCGCTCAAAGTGGGAACGTCTTCCAAATGTACCGATTCGCCGCCGGTCAGCCCTTTGTAAACGAATTCACTCATAAACGGCATTAACGGCGCGGCAATTTTTGCGACGTTAACCAAAACGGTATACAGTGTGTTAAAGGCGCTCATGTCATTTCCGTCCCAGAACCGGGCGCGGGAACGGCGGATGTACCAGTTGTTGAGAATTTCCAGAAAATCCTCAACTTCCGCACAGGCACGTGCGATTTCGTATGCCGCCATGTCTTTGCGGACAACGTCAGCCAGCGCTTTAAGCTTTGCCAAAATATAGCTGTCTAACACATCGTCAGATTGTGAAATTTCTTCTGCTCTAATCCCTTCCGCATTGGCGTACAGCGTAAAGAAGTAATAAGCGTTCCAAAACGGTATCAAAGCTTTGCGTGCCGCTTTGGCAATTTCTTTGCCCTCTTTGTCTACCGCAACATTGCCGCCTTTCAGAACCGGAGAAGAAATAAGGAACCAGCGCAAAGCGTCAGAGCCTATTGTTTCCAGAATTTCGTTCGGATCCGGATAATTCTTCAGACGCTTGGAGAGCTTTTGCCCGCCCTCTGCCATCAGCAGCCCGGTGCAAATGCAGTTCTTAAACGCCGGCCTGTTGTGCAACGCGGTGGAAAGCACCGTCAGCGTATAAAACCAGCCGCGGGTTTGGTCAATTGCTTCCACGATGAAATCTGCCGGAAAATGCTTGTCAAACCATTCCTTGTTTTCAAACGGGTAGTGGATTTGCGCATACGGCATGGAACCGCTTTCAAACCAGCAGTCGAACACGTCGCTGACCCGGCGCATCATCGTCTTGCCCGACGGATCGTCCGGATTCGGATAAACGACATCGTCAATGTAAGGCTTGTGCAAATCGGTTACGTCAGCGCCGGTCTTTTCCTTAATCTCGGCAATGGAACCGAAGACGTCAATCCGCGGAAATTTCGGATTATCGGATTTCCAAACCGGAATCGGCGTTCCCCAGAAACGGTTGCGGGAGATAGACCAGTC
>ENA-OPIO01000377-OPIO01000377.1-human-gut-metagenome-genome-assembly--contig:-NODE-377-length-15886-cov-3.672162_pt1 | contig 15886 bp, 11 predicted proteins | sample MGYA00241395_ERZ501636 | MGnify/ENA primary metagenome ERZ501636 (study PRJEB25962, sample SAMEA2042198) | human gut metagenome | biome: human gut; feature: human-associated habitat; material: faeces... | reverse complement strand
CCGTTATACTGTTTCCCCCAATTTTCTTTATTCCAACTATAAGATTGTCCGGGTCGGTCTAAGTGGATTGCCTTTAATCGATCACTATAACCTCGGAGTGCTATTAAAAGATATCGCTTCGAGACTCCATAAAAGAGTGGTGGTCTTAGCGAGTGGTGACGGAGTTCACATTAACCAAGGGGAAGAAAACATCATCACCCCCTATGAAAAAGAAATCGGAAATATCATCAATAAAGGTAACTTTGGGCAACTTTTGAGTTATGAACGGAAGACCTTAAAGAAATACCGGCAGTGCTTACATCGGCCTTTAACTACTCTCGCCGGTTGTTTTGACCGGACCGACGTTCAAGGGGAAGTAAGGAGCTTTGAAAGACCATTAAATATTGGTTTATTTACCGCCTCAATAACTCCCGTTAGAAGCGATAGCTCCCGAGCGTTCGGAGAATACTACTTAGCGAAAGAAAAACTAAGAATTGCCGATGTTAAAAAAGAGGAAGATGATTTCACGAAACTCGCAAGAACCGCAGTCGAAACTTTCTTAAAGACCGGAAAAACTTTAAAAGCCCCCGATTTATTGTCCTTTAAAGTTCCGGCGAGAGGTTGCTTTATCAATATCAAAGAAAAAGGGGAAATCCGGGGAAATATTGGGACGATTTACCCAAAGAAAGAAACATTAGGGCAAGAAATTATCTTTAACGCTTTAGGCGCCGCCTTCAGCGACCCCCGGTTCCAACCGATTGAAAAAGAAGATTTACCTTACCTAGAATATGAGGTCGATGTTCTGTCCCCTCTTGAAAAGGTTAACTCGGAAAAGAATCTTGATCCTAAGGTCTATGGTATCGCGGTGCGAAGTAACGATCGGCAAGCGGTTCTTTTACCCGATTTACCTGGCATTGAAACCGTCAGCCAACAGATAACGGCTGCTAAACAAAAAGCCGGTATTAAGCCCTTAGAACGGGCGGCGATTTTTCGCTTTACGGTGGAACGGCATCACTAATTCTTTGTGCATTTTTAAACCTTGTACCCCATTTATAACGACGACTTCCCCGTCGTTATTTTTAAAGCCGTTCATCGCAAAATAATTACAAAATTCTAAGGGTGAAAAAACCATTATCCCTAAAAATCCTTTAGTTTTGATGGTGATTTCGAGAAATTTTAAAAGATAATGCCCGACCTTTTGGCGTCGGTAAAGAGGGGAAACAAAGATTCTTTTAAGCTCTAAAACGGTAGGGTTGCTTTTTTCTAAAGCGATATATCCAAGCGGGGTATCGTTAAGTAACAAAAAGAACACTTGTTGGTTATCTTTAACTTCAAAACCTTTGTCATTTAATGCAAAAAGAAGAGGCTTTGCTTCTTCTCGCATCTTCGCAAAATATTTAGGCTTGATCTGGTTGGCCATACCGGTTTTTAATGATGCCTTTTACGTAAGTTACCAGGTTAACCGCTCCATCGCTTACGAAGTAGTAGAGGGGGAAGAACATAAACATCGCATATCTCGCATTAGCGGAACACCCGACAGGATAACGGTAATTAAAATACGCGTAACTCACAAAAGTTGTTAAGAAGGTTAAAAGCATAACTAAAGAGCCAAAGGATGGATAAGTTCGATCTTTCTTAAAGAGATTGAGGATGGTCTTAATCACATAGATCCAGAAGAAGACGATGAAGGCGACTCCGAGAAGTATCGCGAAAGCGTAGAGAACGTAACAGATGCCTAACACAAATTTATTAGCGTTTATCCCTCCTTCACCCCATAAAGCGGTCTTGAGGAAGCTAGTCCAAACGTTGAAATCTTGTTCCCCGAATTTTGATATCCAGTCCGCGACCCCATTAACTAGGACATATTCGGAGTTATAACGGAGGTTAGTAATGCTGAAGAATAAATCAGGAGTGGGGAAGAGGAAGAACCGGACAATTGGGTTATACATCTGTTGATCAATGTGCATCCAGTTTTCCCCGTTAACTTCTAAGTCTAAGACGTAACCAAAAGGCATATCGAAAGCGATTTTGTGGTAGATAGGAATAGCCAATCCTAAGGGGAAGACAATGACCGCAAAGACCGCGATTTGAAGGATGAACTTCTTTAAGCTGAGGGTATTGGTCTTTTTGATTGTTTGAATTAAAACGAGGAGGAAGATAAAGGCGATGGGAACCGCAATGACAGCGTTACTTAATTTCGTCGCCATGCTTAAGCCTATTCCTACTGCCGTTAAAACGATGTACCTAAAGTTCAGCTTTTCTTTGTACTTTAAGGCGAAGAAAAGGGCCATGACGCCAAAGAAGAAGCTTAAAGAATCGTTATTCCCGTAGAAGGGAAGGTAATACATGACTGGGGTAAAGGAGATTAAGAAACTCGCAATAACTAGTTGACTTCCTTTTAAGCCTAAGAGTTTAAAAATCTTATAGCCGAAGAAGATGGTTAAGCTCCCATAATAGGCCATCAAGATTCTCGAAGTTTCTAAGAGAGTGTATTGATATAAGTCATAGTTAGGGAACCAGCTTTGAGCTTGGCTCGATAAGAAATCTTGGGAAGTTGAGAAGTGGGGGATGATGAAGGAATTAAGCTTCATGAATAACGCGACAACCGTATGCCAAACCTTCGGTTGGTAATACTGATTAGTCATATTAGCGTCCGGCCACTTTCCAGTATTAAAGATGTCGTAGACAATTGAGAAATGACCACCTTTTTCATAAAGCGACCAGTCATGTTTATAAAGGTTAGTGTTCATGAACCTTAAATAGCTAAAGAGGATGAGGACACTCATGCCGATCATCACGAAAGAGATGGCTAAATCTTCGGCTTTTAAGGTTTTGTTTCTTCTCTTTAAAGCAATTCTGACACCTATTAAGACGACAAATAGAACTAAAAGAATGATGAAGGCTAAATATGAGGCGTAGCTCGCAAAGCCAACTTCTTGGGGGAGTTCCGGAAACTTAACGTAGGTACTTGTCTTAAAAGCGAAGATAAAGTACATGACGTAAAGGAGAATGAAATACAAAGGAAGCGTGATCCAATAATGATACTTCCAAGTGAAAAATTGATGGATTTTTTCCGTAATTAAATTGGGTTTTGTGGCGATTTTCTGATTTTTTATCATGCTTTCTTCGTCTCAGCGTAATCCTTTTCCGTATTGACTAACCAAATCTTTTCTTTCGGGTTATCTTTCGGATTTAAAATTGTTTTCACCGTCTCAATCGCGGTCAACATGGAGTGATCCATATTGTTATAACGGTGTTGGCCGTTCCGTCCGATGCAGTAGAGGTTATTGATAGTGTCGATATCCTTTTGCACTTCCGCGATATCTTTATAGCTATCGAAATAAGCAGGATAAGCTTTTTCCACTTTTTCTTCGGTGGCATCGATGACATCTTCTTTATCGATGACTTGGATGGAACAGAGTTCATCGATTGCCATCTTGATGAAATTATCTTTCTTCATCGACCAAAGTTCATCGCCTTCCGTCGCAAAGTATTCAAGGCCAATCCAGACATGTTTAGTGACGTCATCCACCAGGTATGGTGACCAGTTATTAAAGATTTGAAGTCTCCCTAATTTAACTTCTCTTTCTTGCACATAAATCCAAGTATCCGGGACGATGTTATTGATAGTGGGGGTCTTGGTTTCGTTTTGAATTTTTAATTTTTTCAGCAAAAGTCCAACGGTTATGAAATCCCGGTAGATTAAAGTGGTAGCGACTTCGTACGCTTTCGTGCCTTCTTTTTGTTTCATCGCGAAGTATAAGTCCTTCAAAGGCATACTGCTGATGACGTAGTCAGGAGTATAGGTTCTTTCCCCATCTTTTGTGGTAGTAGTAACTTTAATGACTTTCTTTAAATCATCGCTTAAAGTGACACCGGTCACCCGTTCTTCAGTATGGATTTCCCCGCCCATCTTGAGGATTTTGTCCGCCATTCTTTCATAGAGGTGGCCGGGGCCTAATTTCGGGTATTCAAATTGTTCAATGAGGGAGGTTTCAACCTTCTTTTCATCCTTAAAGGGCTTCGTGATGATGTTAAGGAGAGCCTTTCCTAAAGATAAGCCCTTGACTCTTTGGCTCCCCCAATCAGGAGAGATATATTTCGGGTTTCTACCCCAGACTTTTTCCGTGTAATCTTCAAAAAACATCTGATAGAGAGGTTTCCCAAAGCGGTTGACATAGAAATCCGCTAAAGATTGTTCTTTTCTCTTATGGAAGACGCTACCTAAATAGCCGAAACCCGCTTTCATGGTTCTTGAAAAGCCCATGTTTTTAAAGGTTTGCCATTTGATAGAAATCGGGTAATCAAAGAATTTTTGAAGATAAAGGATTCTCGAAATTCGGTGACGAACCAGCATGACATCATCGGTCTTTTCGGGATCTGGTCCCCCTTCCACTAAAGGGGTTTTCCTCTTTAAGATGATATCGTCTTTCGCCGGCGCTCCTTGAAGAGGCAATATTTCGTGCCACAGGTTCTTTACTTCATCGCTTTTTGTGAAGAAGCGGTGGCCCCCGATATCCATTCGATTATGTTTATAGACGATAGTCCGGCTGATACCGCCGAAAGATTTCGACATCTCAAGGACGATTGGATGAATTTTTCCCTCGCTCTTTTTAAGTAATTCATAAGCCGCGGTGAGCCCAGCGGGTCCGGCTCCGATAATGACGGCTGTTTCTTGATTTTTCTTCATAAGTTGAAAATATTATAAACTATTGTGCTAGTATAAAAGCATGAAATTTTTGTTACGATTTAAATATAATCCGGTCCGCTACTTAGCCCTCATCTTTGCTTCCCTCGCGGCCCTTTTTATTACTGTCAACTTTGTTATCGATCTTTATGTCCTCTTCACTAATCCCATCGATTTATCGTTGATGCTTAGCACTTTGCTTAACTTCTTCATCAACATTTATGTCTGTTATTTGTTGCTTAGAGGGAATAGCCAAGATAACGGAATCGCGGTGCAAGGTTTCTTGCTCTACGTCTTACTTTTTGTCTGGGATTTATTTTTCCTCTTAGTCTTTAACTTCCCGTTTATCGAAGCGATGGTGCAACTCGTCCGGATTAATTTTTTGGATGCCTTGCTCGTCATCCCTTATTTCTTCTTCTTACTGGCTAGTTTAGTAATCGGGATTATCTGTTACGTTAACGCGAGACGTTTCTTAATGCGGAGAATGGTAAAGTTTTCGACTGTCCTTTTATTCAGTTCCTTATTCTTAGCAAGCATCATTATTTATAACGGAATTTCTATCGGAGTTTTCGTCCTGATCAGCGGAGGTGATTTCGGCTTTTATTCGGAAGCTTTATTCACCGGTATCGCGAGTATTTTCATGGGAATTTCGGCTTTCCTTTCCCTCTATCGCTGCCGGACTTTTTAGGCCCCCCATTATTGACAAAAGTTCGATTTTTTGGGAAACTTTTTAACCGAGGGGAGTAGCTTTTACACCCGTTATCAACATCTACGCGAAAGCTGGTATGGGTGGCTTCACGGTTAGCAAGACCTCATAGGAGGTTTTTTATGTTTGAAGATAAGTCTTTAGTCAATCTTCAGGAAGAATTGCAGTGTAATTTCGATAAGGGTTTGACCGACGAAGAAGTCGTTTCTCGCCGGGCCAAATACGGAGAAAATAAGCTCACCGAAAAGAAAAAGAAATCGATCTTTCGAGTCTTTATTGAACAATTCATCGACCCGATGGTCTTAGTTCTTTTCATCGCGGCTTTAATCAGCTTAATCATCGGTCTTGTTCAAAAAGATAACGAACAATATATCGATGTTATCATCATCTTCGCTGTCGTCCTTTTAAATGCTGGTATCGGGACATACCAAGAAGCGAAAGCCGAAAAAGCTCTGGAAGCTTTAAAGAAGATGAGTAGCCCGACCGCTACCGTGAAACGGAACGGGAAAATCGTGGAAATTAAAGCTTCCGAACTCGTGCCGGGGGATTTAGTCATCTTAGAAGAAGGTCGAACTATCCCGGCTGACTTACGTTTAGTTAAATCCTTTAGTTTAAAGACGGATGAAAGCTCCTTAACCGGGGAAAGCAATCCGATCGATAAAGATGCCTCTTTTGTCCTCACCGATAAAGTCGGGGTTGGGGATAGAGTTAATGAATGCTTCATGTCCACCCCCGTCGTCTATGGTCGGGGCGAAGGGATCGTTATTGCCACCGGAATGAACACGGAAATCGGGCGGATCGCCTCGATGATCAGCGATGGTGGGGAAGAAGCGACGCCGCTACAAAAGAAGTTAGCGGGACTTTCAAAGTTTCTCGGTATCATGACGGCAATCATCGTCGTCCTCATGCTCTTCGTCGGCCTCATTTGGGACTGTGCGAAAGGGACGATTGCTGCCGAATGGAGTGAATCTCTCTTAGCTTCTGTCTCGCTCGCGGTCGCTGCGATTCCGGAAGGCTTACCGGCGGTTGTCACCATCGTTCTCGCCCTCGGCGTTGGGCGGATGGTTAAAGTTAACACCATCGTCAGAAAATTAGCCTCCGTTGAAACCCTGGGTTCGGTTTCGGTTATTTGTTCCGATAAAACGGGGACTTTGACCCAAAACAAGATGACCGTTGTCGCGGTCTTTGACCAAGGTAACTACTACGATAAAGAACATTTAAACGATAAAAACTTAGAATTCTTAGCCAAAGGGATGGCTCTTTGTTCCAACGCTTCCGTTGAAAACGGGGTGTACGGGGATCCGACAGAAGTCGCGCTCGTCAACTTCGCTGAAAGCTTAGGAATGAAAAAGAGCGCTCTTGAAAACGTGACCCCCCGGGTCGATGAACTTCCCTTCGATAGCGTTCGAAAAATGATGTCGACCAAACACAAAGAAGGGGATACCACCTACGTTTACACTAAGGGTGCCTTAGACCAAATTCTTAAGCATTGTAAATATATCTTAAAAGATAATAAGGTCGTCGAAATTACCGATAAAGACAAGAAAGAAGCGATGGCCAATAGCGAGAAAATGTCGCAGAACGCCTTAAGAGTTCTCGCTTTCGCTTATAAGACTGGTGACGTTTTAAGCGAAGAAGACTTAATCTTCGTCGGCTTTGTCGGCATGGTCGACCCGCCGAGAGAAGCGGCGAAACCCGCTGTCCAAACCTTAAAAGGCGCGGGCATCAGAACCGTCATGATTACCGGTGACCATAAAGACACCGCGTTCGCAATCGCTAAAGAACTCCATATCGTCGAGAAACCGGAAGAATGTATGTCCGGGGATGAAATCGATGCTTTAAGTGAAGTTGAACTTAAGAAGAAAGTTGAACACGTCAGCGTCTTCGCTCGGGTTAGCCCGGAAAATAAAGTCCAAATCGTTAAGGCTTTAAAAGGTAACGGCCACATCGTCGCTATGACGGGTGACGGGGTCAACGATGCTCCCTCCTTAAAAGCGGCCGATATCGGTATCGCCATGGGTATCACCGGCACCGACGTCGCCAAAGGCGCGGCTGATATGGTCTTAACTGACGATAACTTTGCTTCGATTGAAAAAGCCGTTGAAGAGGGTAGAGGTATATACGCTAACATTAGAAAGACCATTCTCTTCCTCTTATCGTGTAACATCGGGGAAGTTCTCTCGATGTTTGTCGCAACTTTAATCGGTTTACCGGCTCCCTTGATTGCAGTTCACCTGTTATGGGTTAACCTCGTCACCGATAGCTTCCCGGCTATCGCCTTAGGAAGCGATAAGAAACCGGATGATATCATGAAAGATAAGCCGAGAGACCCGAAAGAGAGCTTATTCGCCCATGGTGGCTTCCTCATCTGTTTTGGCTATGGGGCGGTCATCGGTCTTATGACCATTCTTGCCTTCTTGCTTCCAGCCTTCACGCATGGTCACTTCTTGATTGGCGATATCAATAATTTCTATTCTGATCCCTTACTTCTTGAAGAAGGACAATCGATGGCCTTCTGTGTCCTCTCCTTCAGTCAGCTCTTCCACATGTTAGGGATGACCGATGTGAAACACAGCTTCGTCAGAGTCTTTAAAGACAATAACAAGATGCTGTGGTTTGCCTTCTTTGTCGGGCTTGCCTTACAGTTCTTCGTCATCGAAGTGCCAGGGGTCAATAGCTTCTTCAGCGTCCTCCCGCTTCACGATAAGCCAATCGACTATCTCTATGTCTTCGTCTTAGCCTTGATGCCCTTAGTGGTCCACGAAATCGCTGTTCTTGTCTTGTACATCAAGAGAAAGGCTACGGAGAAAAAGGCTGTGACGACCAAAGCCTAGTATAAAGGTTATAAACTTATTCTTCAGTACGGTTTTCCCTGCGAAAGCCGTACTTTTTCTTTGATATAGGAAAATCCTTGTAAATCTAAGCGATTTTAAGATATTTAAGAAAAGAACAATGATTTGCAAAGTTATTTCGATTTATTTATTGATCAATTTCTAGCATAAGGACATAGTTAGGAAAAGAAAATTTTCATCACTTCCTTAATAGTTTTCTTTATTCCGCCTTGCGTTAAGCACGATTACCCTTTATATTTAATGGGCTGCCGTCTTAGCGCAACTGGTAGAGCAACTGAATCGTAATCAGTAGGTTGGCGGTTCAATTCCGTTAGACGGCACCAAATTGCTAATTACCTCGATAAATTCGAGGTTTTTTCGTTTTTGCAACACTATTGTAAGACTATTTTTTCAAAACCCAGTTTAAAATGTGTTGATTTTCTTTGATAAATTTAGGTCTTTATTTACTTTATATATGGGATAAGTGCTTCTATAACTTTGTTACGAAAATTCGTCTTTTTCGTCTTGCAAAAAGAAAAAGATGTAAGTATTATAAGCAAGCGGAAAATCCGCCTGGGTGCTTAGCTCAGTTGGGAGAGCATCTGTTTGACGTACAGAAGGTCAGGAGTTCGAGCCTCTTAGCACCCACCAGTAAAAATGATCCTGTGTTGAAAAATCACTCGTAAGATACAGCGCCTCTCGAGGCGTTTTTTTCTTTTCTATAAGTAATAAGTTAAATTGTTAAATTAAATTATTTCGATGACTGCTTTCTATCCTCTTGGTATTAATAAAAAAATATTCACTTTGTACTTATTAAATGATGTGAGACTAAGATTTATACTTAAATGCAAGACCTCAAATGAAGCAGAAGTTGCACTTAAAAATGATTTAATTAAGATAAGAGGTAAGCAAGGACTAAAAAGTCTCACATCATTTGAAAGTTAACAAGAACGGCTTAGAAGATAAGTTTATCGCTCGGATGCCGAATCTTCAGATTCTTATCGTCCCGGATAGCAATCACACCGGGTATAAGAGTAACGAACTTGTCCAATTCTTCTTAGACCTCTTTCAACCGAAGAAATTGCATAGGAAATATCGGACCGCTAATAGGACGCTCGATATCCATAACGTCATTAAAACCGAGATCTTAGAATCGAAAGAGCCGGAAAAGACGGTAGCGGATATCTTGCCCCGTTCCTTTATGAGGAGCTGCGCGGTTTACGGGAAGAAAAACGCGAGGGCGATCTGGAATAACGAAGATTGTTCGTTCTGGGATAGTCCCCATGAACAAGCAGTCATCGAGCGGGTGAAAACCAATAACCTTCCCGCCGGGAAGGGAAGCGACACCCTTCAGGATGCAAAACCCTTATACCTCCCCATTAATACCAGGACCGGTATCGCGGTCGTGAGTTTCTCTTGTTTAAATAGTAAACATACGGTCACTGACCACCTCGTCTTCGGGCAAATTAAAGCCTTGTTAGGTTTAGCGCTCTAAGGACTTAATAACTCCAAATATCAAAGAGTTAAGCCATGAAACCGCTTAACTCTTTTTCTTTAAAAAGACGGGGGTTTTGCACGAATATCGATGCTTTCTTGTATTCTATTTTTGAAAATTAAGATTAGAACATTCGTAACCAAACTATTTACAATATTACTTGAAAAATTAGGGGTATTTCCTACAATATTCCCCGGTATGTTAAAGCTAGAAAATTTAAGTAAAGACTATAAAGTCGCCGGCGGTGTGGTGCACGCCTTAAAAAACCTCAACATCTCGTTTAGAGAAAAAGAATTCGTCAGTATTCTTGGGCCCTCTGGCTGCGGGAAAACGACCCTCTTAAATATCATCGGGGGCTTGGACCACGCGACAAAAGGGAAACTTTATATTGATGGGATTTGCACCGATCAATTTAAAGATCGAGATTGGGATACTTACCGAAACCAAAGAATCGGTTTTGTTTTCCAAAGCTATAACTTAATTCCCCAACAAACCATTCAAGAAAACGTTGAATTAGCTTTAACAATCGGCGGGATTAAGAAAGAAGAAAGACAACGTCGAGCGAGAGAAATGCTCGATAAGGTCGGTCTTCAAGGGCAATATAAAAAGAAACCTAATCAACTTAGCGGTGGGCAATGCCAAAGGGTCGCCATTGCGAGAGCTTTAATCAATAACCCGGAAATTCTTTTAGCGGATGAACCGACCGGGGCCTTAGATACCAAGACTTCTCTCCAAGTCTTGGATCTTTTAAAAGAGGTGGCCAAAGACCGTTTGGTCATCATGGTCACCCATAACCCCGACTTAGCGAAGAAATATTCCACGAGAATCGTCCGCCTCTTAGACGGGGAAATCATTGAAGATAGTAATCCCTATTCTTATAAAGAAGAAGAACATGAAACGAAGAAACCTTTGCCGGAAAGAAAGAGTAGACTTTCCTTCTTTAGCGCGTTTAAATTATCCGCTCAAAACTTAAGAGCGAAAATTAAAAGAACGGCCATGGTCTGTTTCGCTGGTTCCATCGGTATCATCGGGGTCGGAGCGGTTTTAAGCGTCAGTAGTGGCGTCCAGAACTACATTAACGGCCTTCAAAACGACATGATTTCCGGGAACCCGATCGCGGTTGATGAAGAAACGATGAATTTACAAGCGCTTTTCGATGGTTCCATCTCCTTTAGTCAAGGAAGCGAAATCATTAAAGACAACACGGAAGACGGGGTCATTCAAGTCGATAACGTCGTCCAACAGCTCATCAATATGTTCGGGGACGTCAAGAATTTAGGCATTCAAAACGATATCACCGATGATTATTTAACTTTCGTGCAAGATATGCCGGAGGACTGGTATAACGCTATCGCGTACTATTACGGTGAAAATATCTCTAATAACCTCTACACCGATGTTAAAGTTGATGTCGGAAATAGTAGTGGTGATGGTTATACCGAACAAGAAAAGACCATCAGCCTTTCTTCCATCGTCAATATGTATACGAAAATGTTGGAATTGACCGATGGGGCCGATGCCGCTCCTTACGTCCCGATCGCGGCCTACTCTTTTAAACAACTCCCTAACAATAATGACTTTATCGCCGGTCAATATGATTTCGTCAGTGACCCGGAAACCAGCTACCTCCCCACTAAAGAAAACGAAATCCTCTTAGTTTTAAGTAACGACGGGATGGTCAATGACCTCTTCCTCGGGCAATACGGGTACTATTCGCAAGATCAATTCTTTAATCGGGTCTATGAAGCTTTGGAGGACCCACATTACGATCCCTCGATGGATAAAGATACCTTTACCCCCGATGAACTTTTAAATAAGACTTTCTACTACTATCCCAATGATGCGATTTATTCGATGAATATCCCGGCCCAAGGTGAACAGAGTTTAACGTTCACTTATAAGAATGAAGTCGATTCCAGCTTTACAAGAGAACCCTTAGAACTCAAGATTACCGGCATTGTGCAACCCAAAGAAGGGGTTAACTATGGTTGCTTAAAGGCTGGGTTCTACTTCACACCCGCTTTCAGCCAGAAGTTTAGAAACGATAACTATAATTCCTTGGTCGCTAATGTTTTACGGCTCTTGGGTATGGATACTTATACCTCCGTCATTCAACCGGATACCACTCCGAACTTCGGTCTCTTCTATAACCAAGATTTCTATTTCAACGGGAAAACTTATACCGATCAACTTTCCAGCGTCGGTACCCCGATGATCATGGCCAGCATTCAACAAAGCGGGGTGAAAATTACTACTTTAACCTTAAGAGAATTAGGGGGGATGAATACTCCGAGCAGGATTGAGGTGTACGCGAAAGATTTTACCTATAAAGACCGCATCACCTCTTACCTCGATAAGTGGAACGGGGACGAAACTATCACCGTTAACGGAAAAGAATTAACCGGTGACCAAAGAAGCGATATCGTCTATACCGATAACATGGCGATCGTCATGAGTTTAATCGGGAACATGATTGATATCGTTACTTTCGCCTTAGTGGCTTTCACCGCTTTATCGCTCGTCGTATCGACCGTCATGATCGCGATTATCACCTACGTCAGCGTCATCGAACGGGTCAAAGAAATTGGAGTTATTCGGTCGCTCGGTGGTCGGAAGATCGATGTCAGTAATCTCTTTAACGCTGAAACCTTTATCATCGGTGGCATCAGTGGGGTCATCGGGATTGCGACTACTTATATCATCCAACTCATCATCAACGTCATTGTCGGTTCCTTCACTGGTATCTTCACGATCGCCGCTCTTCCGTGGTACCTCGCACTGGTCCTCATCCTTGTCAGTATTTTGTTAACCCTTGTCTCTGGGGTCATCCCAGCCAGACTCGCAGCGAAAAAAGACCCGGTCGAGGCCTTAAGAAGCGAATAATCAACAAACTTTATTTCTTTCTCTTAAATAGAGCTTTAATTGCTTTACCGCGGTGACCATTCACCCATTTTAAAAGGAAATCAAAGAAGCCGTCTTTTAAGTGGCCGTTACTCCAGCTCTTTAGTGTCCTAAGCGGCATATAGCTGATCATCAAGACGAAAGCGTCCTTATCCGGGAAGCCGTTTCTCGCGATGGAGTGACCGAAACGGATGATTAATGAGAATAAGATAAAGCCTAAGTAACAACGCTTTAAAGTCAGGAGGGGACTATTCATCGTCACCTCCTTTTCTTTGTCGAGAAGTTTAACGCCGGGTAAAGCTAAAAAGCTGTCATCCGTTTGTTCACCCTTTTGGTAAGTGAGATATACTTCTGGGACTTTTACGTTATCTTCAGCATCGATTTCAACAGGGAAAGATTTAAGAATATTTTTAGAGTCTTTTCCAACTTCTATTTGATATTTTCCGTTAACCAAGCGGAAGGAATTACTCTTGATATCAAAAATCTTAAATTCTTCAAAAGACAAAGGAATTGCTATGATTTTTCGTTCTTCACTTTTTAGTTCGATTTTCGAAAAACCAATCAATTTATGCGGGTTTAAGCCGGATATTTCGGTTTTTAAGTAGATTTGAATGACTTCTTTAATCGGCTCTTTATTTTGGTTCTTAATGGTTACTTCCACGTCTAATTTATTGTCCTTTAAAGAGCATTCTTTAAGAACGATATCTTCATAAATTATGTCTTTATAACTTAAGCCATAACCAAAGGGAAAAAGAGTTTCATCCTCCTTAACATTCTTAAAGAACACGGATTCTTTATAGAGAACATTATTAGGGAGTGTGCACACGACTTTTAGACTTGTTTCGTCTTTCGGATAGATAAAACTTAAACGCCCAGAGGGATTAGCTTTTCCAGTTAAAAGATAATAAAAAGCTTCACATGTTAACATCCCTGGGAGACCCCCGTAGAAGAGGCCTTTGAGGTTAGAACTTTGAAGAGTAGAGCTTGTTAAGGGCCCACCATTAAGGATAAGTAAACCAACATTTTTAAAGTTAGAAGTAATGTAACTTAAGAGTTCTTCTTGGGCTTTCGTAAACCTTAAAGTTTTTCGGTCAGATCCTTCACTCTCTTTAAAGTCGGGGTTCCCTAAGATTAAAAGAATCTTTTTATTCTTATCGAGGTGATCAAAATATCTTCGGTTAAGGTGTTCCTTATGCTTCTTACTTTCTAAGATCGGAAAATAAGTATATTTAAGGTGATGCTTATCGAAGACTTCTTTAAAAGAAGTTTGCTCTATCGGATTAATTCTCGCCGAGCCAGAACCTTGAATTCGAGGGTTTAAAAAGAAATATCCGATAACTTGGATGTCTTCTTCCTTAGTCATCGGAAAGAAGTTATCAGTATTTTTAAGTAAGACAAAGCTTTCTTCAGTGATATGGAGTAAATCATCTTTTTCTATTGGTTTTGGTTCACCTTTTATCTTTAAGGAATTAATCGAATGCTTAAGTTCTTTTATTCTTTCATCTAAATCTTCTTCAGTAATTTCATTGTTACGTACGGCATCTACTAAAGATAAATCGGCTTCGTTACTACTAAAAGGCATTTCTAAGGCTAAGCCATTTTTATGAGCGAGAATCTTATTGTTTAACGCTCCCCAGTCGGTGATTACCGCGTTTTCATAGCCCCACATATCCCGCAGAACATCTTTTAAGAGGTAAGAGCTTTCTAACACATATTCATTATTGACGAGGTTATAACTCCCCATGAGAAAAGTGGGCTTACATTTGGTGATCACCATTTTAAAGGGCTTGAGATAGATTTCATGTAAGGCTCTTAAATCACAGACCGAGTTACTGATCATCCTGGCCGTTTCTTGGTTATTTAAAGCGAAATGTTTAATAGTGGACCCAACATTTTCATCGTGAAGCCCATCAACAAAGGAAGATGCTATAACACCAGTTAAATAAGGGGACGAAGAATAGTATTCAAAGTTCCGTCCGTTATAAAGTGACCTTATTAAGTTCATCGCAGGTGCAAGCACACAGTCAACATTGAGCCGTTTGGTTTCTTGCCCGAGGATTATCCCGGCTTTAAAAAGACATTCTCTCGACCAGGTTTGCCCAAGGTTAAGCGGGGACGGCAAAAGTATAGCGGGTAAACTTTGATTGATTCCTAAGTTATCTTTCCCTTCAACTTGTTTTCGAATGCCGGTTGGACCGTCCGAAAAGGCCAGGCTTTCAAGGTTAAGATTTGGGATATCTTTGGTTTCCCAATAGTTTTTCCCCGAGAGGGCCTGAGCTTTCTTTTCGAGTAAGTCCTTATCGTTCATTTTCTTGGAAAATCTTCAATCCTTCTTCGACCGCTGTTTGGAGGCGTTCTTCGATTTCTTTAGGACTGCTGTAGTCCAGGTTATTAGCCCCGATCGTGGCTTTATATTGAAAACCCCATAAAGTCGACAGGGCTTTAAGATAGAAAGACGCTCCATCTTGGGAGGAATTACTTTCAATCGGCATGCCTCTCGTCGTGATGTAATAAAAGGAAGGTTTCTTATCTAAGAGGGGATGGCAGGTTACCTTTTTATCATCTAAGAACATGATGTTCGGAATTGATATCTTTTCAAGGAAAGTTCTCACTCTCCCCGGGAGCCCCATATCATAGAAAGGACAGGCTAAAACAATCACATCAGCGTTTTTGATACTATCCGTCACCCACAATAAATTTTGATTAGGTTCTTCCCCAAAGCTATCTTTACTCATCGGAGTGAGGTCAAAATCATTGAGATCATAATGGATGATTTCATAATCTTTTTTTAAGTGATGAAGAAAAGAAGAAGCGAGGCGTTTCGTCCGGCTTTCTTCCCGGAAATAGCAGTGGATATATATAAGTTTTTTCATGAGGATAGTTTACCTTTCTTCTTAGTCTTAATAAATAATTAAACCCATTATTAATTTTTTGTTAGAATTAAATAAAGAGGTAACACATATGGCGAAGAAAGTTGAGGAGAATGTGGAGACAAAGAAGGTGAGCACCGCTAAGGTGTATCACGTCACCCAAAGAAAAGATAAAAACATGTGGCAGGTGAAACTGGGGAATGGGGAAAAGGCTTTAAAGTTCTTTAAGACCCAGAAGGAAGCTTTAGCCTTCGCAAAAGAGATGAGCGAAAAGCAAAATGCCAGCTACCGCCTCCACGGCGTCAGCGGGAAAATCCGGAAAGATTAACTAGACAAGGACGCCTTCTTTTGTATAATTATTAGGCGTTCGCTGCATCTGTAGTTCAATGGTAGAACACCAGCTTCCCAAGCTGGCTA
>ENA-OPIO01000375-OPIO01000375.1-human-gut-metagenome-genome-assembly--contig:-NODE-375-length-16032-cov-9.067597_pt1 | contig 16032 bp, 11 predicted proteins | sample MGYA00241395_ERZ501636 | MGnify/ENA primary metagenome ERZ501636 (study PRJEB25962, sample SAMEA2042198) | human gut metagenome | biome: human gut; feature: human-associated habitat; material: faeces... | reverse complement strand
CATGCGGTTAAGCATAGTTGGACCTCTTCGAGGCCCTATGTATGTTATAGCCCTTACACCTAAACTGCGGATGAACCGTAAAAGGCCACCTTTCGTGTTGCGAAAGGTGGCCTTTTACATTACAATATGCCGTCTTTCGCAAGCCAAAAGACGGCCTTTCATAACGCATTGAGCATCAAGACATTACGCAACTGATATTATTATGTAACGAGAATGTACGCCTGACGCCGACAAAAAAGGCAGCACGGCTGTATTATAATGTGGCATTAAAGTATCAGTTTTACAAAATAAACGCCGCTTTACTTGCCATTTTAACAATTATATACTATCTTTGTAGGCAAATTGCCGCGCATTGAACAATGCGTCACGGCACATACATGAACTATAAAAACAGTCAGAAAAATGAAAAGCGACCCTAAGGACTGTCTCTACTGCCAGAACAACGAGACACAGCACAACCTGATGATTGAGGTGGCGAAACTAAGCGTTTCGCGCCTGTTCATATTCAAGGAACAGACATACCGGGGGCGTTGCCTCGTGGCATACGACGGCCATGTGGACGACCTCAACCTGCTCACCGACGATGAGCGCAACGCCTTCATGGCCGACGTTGCACGCACCACGCGCGCCATGCAAAAGGTGTTCAACCCCGACAAAATCAACTACGGAGCTTACTCCGACACCCTGTCGCACCTGCACTTCCACCTCGTACCCAAGTACGTAGGCGGCCCCGACTTCGGCGGAGTGTTCCGCATGAATCCGCAGGAGGTGTACCTCACCGACGAGGAGTATGCCGACATGGCAGAGAAACTGAAGAAGGAACTATAAAACCAAACACCCGCCCCACCCTACAAAAGGGAGGGAGCTTGGAATGCTTTGCCTATTTTTTAATAGGCATATATGAGCTTCCTCCCCTTTGAAGAGTTGTGTTGGGTGTCAACATTCTTATCATGCGAATAGACATCATCACCGTATTGCCCGAAATGCTTGAGGGCTTTGTGCACGAATCAATACTTGCGCGCGCCCAGAAGAAAGGTCTTGCGGAAATTCACTTGCACAACCTGCGCGACTACTCCACGGACAAGTGGCGGCGCGTGGACGACTATCCATACGGCGGCTTCGCCGGGATGGTGATGCAGTGCGAGCCGATTGACCGCGCCATAAGCGCGCTGAAGGCCGAAAGGGAATACGACGAGGTAATCTACACATCGCCCGACGGCGAGCAATTCGACCAGCACATAGCCAACGACTTGTCGCTGAAAGGCAACCTAATAATACTCTGCGGCCACTACAAGGGCATAGACCAGCGCGTGCGCGACCACCTCATAACGCGCGAAATAAGCATAGGCGACTACGTGCTGACGGGCGGCGAACTGGCCGCAGCCGTAATGGCCGACGCCATTGTGAGGCTTGTGCCGGGCGTAATCAGCGACGACCAGAGCGCCCTGTCCGACTGCTTCCAGGACGACATGCTCTCCGCTCCCATCTACACGCGCCCTGCCGACTATAAGGGTTGGCGCGTGCCTGACATCCTGCTTAGCGGAAACGAGGCGAAAATAAAGGACTGGGAAATAGAGCAGAGCTATGAGCGCACCAAGCGCCTGCGCCCCGACCTGCTGAAATGAAAGATAAAAAAGTAAAAAGGTAAAAGGGTAAAAAAGCAAAAATAAAGAACAACATTAACCAATAAAAACACATTGCATCATGGAAGGAATAAAGAAACTGCCCTCAATGGGCTTCGGCGAGTCGGTCAAAACTGTGCTTGCCAACCTGACAAACTTCAAAGGACGCGCACGCCGCAGCGAGCTGTGGTGGTATTGGGTTGCGTATGCCGTCGTGGCAATCATTGCCGGATTGGCACTAACCGGCTTCCCGTTAATCCTGGCTATCATCAGCCTCTTGCTTCAACTTTCATTATGGGCCGTCACCGTGCGTCGCCTGCACGACCGCGGACACAGCGGATGGTGGGTAACGGCGGCCATACTGATAGGTGTGTTCGCCAACATCTATGTTGCAGGAAGCGGATATTATGAAATTATGTCGTCTGTGAACCCTGACATAGAAGAAGCAACAAAAGTGCTAAGCAGTCCTGTTTTCGCATTGGCCGGACTGGCTTCGCTCATAGTGAACATCTGCATCTTTGTATTCTGCGTACGTGACGGCAAGCCTGAAACAAACAAATACGGCCCGTCGCCCAAGTACATCCCAACGGATGAATACATAGAGAAAGTTACCGGCGAGCAGGCTTGACAAGCCCTGCCCTACCGGCTTACATAACGCAAAAGTCCGCATTTCACACGGTGAAATGCGGACTTTCTGCTAATTATAACGTCGAGTTCGGTATATGGATAGTGTTAAAATAATCTCATTTAAAGTAGTCAGTTGGTAACTGTCATTCCGCGCTCCTACGCGGAAGCCAGTGTAAACAATCTGTTCTTTCTATGTCATTTGTACTGGATTCCGCGTCGGAGCGCGGAATGACAGTTACCAACTGACCGATTGAAACATGATTACAACCTAACTTTCTTATCCAGAACTCAGGTTATTATAAGTATAAGTAAACACACTCAAAGGTACAGCATCCCGTCATGGCAATGTATCTTTTCTTCGGCCATTAGATATTCCACGGCCTCCTTGCACACGTCCTTGTCGGCCTTGCACCTGGCAAGTTCTCCGGCACTGTGCGGCTTGCCGTCAGCCAAGAGGTTCAATATTTCCTGCTGCGCAGCGGCGAGCGCGTCCTTGCTGGTAGCCTTTCCGCCATGCGCGCGGCACACGTCGCATTGGCCGCAATCCGTAGACCTCTCTTCGCCGAAGTACCGCAGAAGCTGGCGGCTGCGGCAGATGTCGTCGTTCTCGGCGTATGCTATCATCGCGTTTATGCGCTCCTCATACTCTGCCTTGCGGTCGTCGTACACCTCACGGGGAAAGACCAGCCGCTCCATCTCTTCCCTACGCTGGGTGTAACGTATGTGAGGGATTTTCTTACGGGGTATGAAATGCAGGATGCGCCGCTCGCTCATGTCCTTCAATATGGCGTAAACCGCCTCGCGCTCCAAGCCCGTCTGCATGGCAATAAGGCTCTCGTCGATATAGCAGTAGTCGGTAAACAGACCGCCGTAGTTCCTCAACAAAGCCGTAACCACGCCGCTCTCATTCTCCGTCAGGCTGTCAAGCCGGTACAAATCTTCACGCCCCAGCAACATCCTTAGCTGCGCCATGTTGTCGCGCTCGTCCTCATAGTCTATGTAACCGGCTCTCGACAGTATTGCCAAGGCCGAATTTACCTGTACGGGGAAATGCTTGAAATACATGCAGAACTTGTCTATATTGAACTCGAAACGGCACCCTCCGCCGCTGCCCATGCCGATTTGGTAGAAGTAAGCAAGATGTTCGTACACCGTGCGTATGAAGTCTTTTTCGGGGAAAGTGTCGCTGATGCGCCGCTTAAGCTTAGCCCCGTCGTTACCGTCATACAGCAATACGGCGTATGAACGGCCGCCGTCGCGCCCGGCACGGCCCGCCTCCTGGAAGTAAGCCTCTATGGAGTCAGGACTGTCTACATGCACTACGAGCCTTACGTCGGGCTTGTCGATGCCCATGCCAAAGGCGTTTGTAGCCACCATAACCCTCACCTTGTCGGCCTGCCACAGCTTCTGCCGCTCGTCCCTTACGGCGTCTTCAAGTCCGGCATTATAAAAAGTGGCGCTTATGCCGTTGTCATTGAGCATCTTGGCTACTTCCTTCGTGCGCTTCCTGCTCCGCGCATAAACGATGGCCGAGCCGTCAACGCGGTTAAGAAGGCGCACCGTGTCGTTATCCTTGTCGCTGGTTTTACGCACAATATAGGCAAGGTTCTTGCGCTCGAAGCTCATCCTGTAGACGTTCTTCTGCTTGAAGCCAAGCTGCTCCTGGATGTCGTCCACCACGCGCGGTGTGGCCGTCGCCGTAAGCGCAAGTATCGGAATGTCGGGCTTTATGCGGCGTATGTCGCTGATTTTAAGGTACGACGGACGGAAGTCATACCCCCATTGGCTGATGCAGTGAGCCTCGTCTACGGTGACAAAGCTCACCTTCATGTGGCTGAATTTCTTTAAAAAAAGCTCGGATGACAGTCTTTCGGGAGATACATACAATACTTTCACGCCCCCGAAAATGGCGTTTTCAAGCGTGGATATCACGTCGGCGTGCATCATTCCCGAATAAACCGCCGCCGCCTTGACACCTTTCCGGCGCAGATGCTGCACCTGGTCTTTCATCAAAGCGATAAGAGGCGTTATGACAAGGCACACACCCGGCATGGACAAAGCCGGCACTTGGAACGTCAGCGACTTGCCTCCGCCCGTAGGCATGAGGCCAAGCGTATCGCGCCCGGAACAGATGCTGTCGATTATTTCGCGCTGGATGCCGCGGAAATCGTCAAATCCCCAATATTCACGGAGTATCTGTTGATACTTGTCCATACATGTAAATAAATTAAAAGTGAAAAGTGAAAAGTGAAAAATCCATCACTTTCAAGTATGGCTTTGCATGTGGATTTTTCACTTTTCACTTTTAATTTTTCACTCCTCCGACGGCCTGATGTCTTCTATCTGAAGCTGGATGCCGTTGTGTTTGAACACGTTGTCCTCAATGGTGTACGCTATGTCAAAGCTCCGTTTTGACTTTATGTAACGGGCGGAGCCGCTTTGTCCGAAGGCGATGCCGTTCATTACATTGTTCGACTTGGAGTCAACAAGCTCCAGCTTTATGTGCTCCTGCTCCCTGCCCACTACCTTGCTCGTGCCGAAATCATAAACATCTGTCGTGCAGAACAGCGGCTTTTGGTTCATCGGACCAAACGGACCGAACTTCCTTATGTCAGCGTGCAGCTTGCGTGTGATGTCCTTAAAGTCAATCACCGCATCTATATTGAGCGTCGCTTCAGTCTGTTCGGGCTGTATATGCTCGTCAACATACTTTTGGAAACGCCGCCTGAACTCGGGCACATCATCCCATTTCAGCGTCAGTCCGGCGGCATACGTATGGCCACCGAAGTTGACAAGCATGTCACGGCAGCTCTTAATCGCCGAATAAACATCAAATCCCGTCACGCTCCGTGCCGACCCGGTGGCAAGGTCGTTGTCGCGTGTCAGCACGATGGTCGGCCTGAAGTATATTTCCGTAAGGCGTGAAGCCACAATGCCGATAACGCCCTTTTTCCAGTTCTCGTCATACAACACGATGCTTGAATGGCGCTTTTGGCTCTCAATCCTCGATATTATCTGGTTGGCCTCATCGGTCATCTGCTTGTCTATATCCTTGCGTTGCTCGTTGTATTCGTTGATGTGCTTCGCCGCCTCAAGCGCATGGCTGAAATCCTTTTCAACAAGCAAGTCGACGCTTTCGCGCCCGTTCTCCATCCTGCCCGACGCGTTTATGCGCGGTCCTATTTTGAAAACGATGTCGCTCATCGACAGGGTACGCCCGCTAAGTCCGCATATGTCGATGATTGCTTTGAGCCCGATGCTGGGGTTTTGGTTGAGCTGCTTAAGCCCGTGATAAGCCAATATGCGGTTCTCATCGACAACAGGCACAATGTCGGCGGCAATGCTTACCGCGCAGAAATCAAGCAAAGGAATGAGCCTCGAGAACGGAATGCCGTTGTTCTTGGCGAACGCCTGCATGAACTTGAAGCCCACACCGCAACCGCAAAGATGCTTGAACGGATACGTGTCGTCCTCACGTTTGGGGTTAAGAATTGCCACTGCGTCGGGCATTGCCTCGTCAGGCACATGGTGGTCGCAGATGATGAAGTCGATGCCAAGGCTCTTGGCATAGGCCACTTCATCCAAAGCCTTGATGCCGCAGTCAAGGATGATGATGAGCTTCACGCCGGTCTGCCTCGCATATTCTATCCCCTTGTAGCTTACGCCATAACCTTCGTCATAACGGTCGGGGATGTAATAGTCGATGTTTGAATAGAATTGTTGCAGAAACTTGTAGACAAGCGCAACGGCAGTGCACCCGTCCACATCATAATCGCCGTACACCATGATGCGCTCCTTGCGGCCCATCGCGTCGTTGAGCCTGTCCACAGCCACGTCCATATCCTTCATTAGGAATGGGTTTATGAGGTCGTTCAACTGCGGACGGAAGAAGCGTTTGGCGGCAGATTCCGTCGTTATGCCCCGCCGGATAAGTATTCCGGCGAGTATGGGACTAATCCCAATCTTAGCGCCCAGTTCTTCAGCCTCCTGCGTTTGTTCTGATGTCGGTTCCTCGTAATTCCATTTGAAATGCATTATATTGTTCTTTTATTTTTCCGTCAGTAGGGCACATGCACAAAGGGTCAACGCTGCAATGTGTCCGGCTCATAACCGTCCGTAAACCATACGGGCACAACCTGCCTTGCGGTTAAGAGCGTGTAAAGTTACAAAGAAAAAACAAGAAAACGGCGTTTTAGCATGGAAAAGTTCAGAAAATAGACTTGCGCCACGGCCAACCCATTACCGGCAAACAAAACAAAAGAAGGCATCCCCGCCGTGCCTGCACACCGTGCAGACGCCGGAAGGATGCCTTCAATACCTTAAATTATATGTTACAAGCAAAATATCAGATGCCCAGCTTCTTGCGGATGTCTTTGGGAATGGCATTCTTGTTGACCATGATGTTCATAGTCTTGTAAGCCACGTAGTTCTTTGACATGTACCAGATGCCCTTGTAGTCGCCGTGGTTGCCCCAAGAGTTCTTAACCATGTAGTATTCGCGGCCGTTCTTGTCCTTGGCTATTCCGTAAAGGTGCATACCATGGTCGTCGGTAGTCTCCCAGCTGTCGAAGGCGTCCTGCCTCATCTGCTGTGTAGGAACTATCTCGGGAGCGTCAACGCCGAGCGAGTCGAGCTTGCTGCGCTTCTCCGATGCCGACAGGTTAAACCAGCGGTCGGCGTCGGTGCCTGCCATGCTGCGTGCCTTCTTAACGTCGTAAGCCAGGCCGAGACCGGTGCGTGTAAAGCCGTCCTCGGTAACGTCGCCACCCCATGCTACGGTGTAGCCTTCGTTTACGGCGTTGTCGATGATAGCCATCAGCTCTTCCATGGGAACGTTGTATGACAGCGCCCAACGCCAGTTGTCCTGTATTTCGAGGGCGAACTGCGTATAGAACGGATGGTGCGTGTAGCTGGTGATTGACACGTAGTCGTCAAGGTTGATGCCGAGGCTCTGTGCAAAGGTCTGCGGCGTATATTCCTTTCCTTCGTACACAAACTTCTCCGGGCACTTGCCGAGGTAAGCGTCGAGAATGCCCTGAAGCCCCACGCGCCACTGCTTTGATATTTTCTTGGCGTTTGTCTTTGCGATGGCGTCAACATACGGTTCCATAACGGCAAAGAACTCGCCGAAGTTGGCGAGTGAGTCGCCCGTGAGCGTACCGGGAGCCGGCATGGCCTCTTCGGGACAGATGCCGTAGTTCTGCATGATGGTTACCACGTCCTCAAAGCTGCCTCCCTGCGAGAACTGGCTGTCGCCGTGCATCCTCACCTTGACGATGGCGCGGTCCATATAGTCCTTGTTGGCGATGAACATCTCGCACAGGTTGTAGGTCTTGCCCGTGGCTCTCAGTATTTCGCTTTCAAGGAAACTGAGCGTCGAGTAAGCCCAGCAGGTGCCGCTGCGGTTCTGGTCCTTGATGCTTGTGATGGGGTTTTCCTTCACCGTGGTGAACACGGGGATGTCCTTCTTCTTTGCCTCTTTCTTGTCTTGAGCATTGGCTCCGGCCACGAAGCAGGCCAGGAGGCATACCGTAAGTAACTTTTTCATGTTGTCTTTGTTTTATTTGTTTGATTAATTGTTTGCCATAAACTCTTCTACGTCGGCCGGGTGGTAAGGTATGCGCTCCTTGCCGAGGAAGCGGCAGCCCGTAGCCGTTATGAGCACGTCGTCCTCTATGCGTATGCCGCCGAAGTCGCGGTAAGCCTCGAGCGCGGCATAATTGATGAAGTCGGTGTGCAGCCCCTTGGCCTGCCACTCGTCGATAAGGGCAGGTATGAAATAAATGCCCGGCTCGTCGGTAACGACAAATCCTTCCTCCAGGCGGCGTCCCATGCGCAGCGCGTTGGTGCCGAACTGCGTGGAGGGGCGCGTCTCCTCGTCGTAGCCCACGTATACCTGGCCCAGTCCTTCCATGTCGTGTACGTCCATGCCCATCATGTGTCCCAGTCCGTGGGGCAGGAAGAGGGCGTGCGCTCCGGCGGCCACGGCCTCGCTGGCGTCGCCCTTCATCAGGCCGAGTTCCTTCAAGCGCAAGGCCATCAGGCGGCATACGGCCAGGTGTACATCCATCCACCTGACGCCGGGACGCGCCACTTCGAGCGCGTAGTCATGGCAAGCCTCTACTATCGAATAAATGTCGAGCTGCTTTTGAGTGAACTTCCCGTTTACGGGATACGTGCGCGTGTTGTCAGAGCAGTAGTTGTTGCGGTTCTCCGCGCCTGCGTCGCACAGTACGAGGCGGCCGCTTTCAAGCTCGTTCCACGACGGCGCGCCGTGCATTATCTCGCCGTGCTGGGTGAAGATGGTGGCGAAGCTCACCATCGCTCCGTATGAGTTGGCCGTGCCGTCTACCTGTCCGCCGATGTACTTCTCGGTCAGTCCGGGGCGCGTCAGGCGCATCGCCGTGGTGTGCATCCTGTATCCTATGGAGCAGGCGTCCTCTATCTCGGCAATTTCCTGAGGCTCCTTGGTAGAGCGCATCTTCACCACCGCGCGGATTAGCTCCATCGAAGCGGCCTCTTTCTGCTGGTTGGGGTGTATGCCGAGCAGGTCGAACAGCTGCAGCTTCGTGTCATACCTGTAAGGCGGCAGGAAATGGACGGGCCTGTGCAGGCGCAGCGCATCGTTGCAAATAGCCTGCAACTGGCGCATCGGAGCGGTACGTGCCACGCCCGCGGAGGCGGCCATGTCGGCCACGCTGTCCACCGAACCGAACCACACAATGTCGTCAATGTCGATGTCGTCGCCCACGAGCGTCTCCTCGTCGGCATCGACGTCGATTACGCCCACCAGTCCGTCGCGGTTTAATCCGAAGTAATACAGGAACGACGAGTCCTGCCTGAACGGCGAATAGGCGTTGGCCGGATAATTGGCCGGCGAGTCGTTGTTGCCGAACAGCAGGATGACGCCGCCCCCTACAAGCCTCTTCAGCTCGGCGCGGCGGCGTATGTAAGTATCTTTACTGAACATGGTTACAATTTGATATAAGGTTGTTTTGCCTGCAAAGATAGGGATTTTTACTCTTAAAAAAGAGCTTTTTACATTGTTTTTTATCAGTTTTTCATTACGATTGACACACTTCACGCAAATCCGGACACACCGCCCCTGGCGGCAGGCAGCCGCCATCATACCGGCAAGCAAACACCGTGCCCGTTACACTTTGTTAACCATTGTCTTACCACAGATTAACACTTCTCCACCAAACGAAACAGAAATGAATTGTTAACGGCGTTAACACAACATCGTGCGAACAGCCGTCCGGCCTACCGGTCGCAACCTCCATTCACACCGAAGACCGTCTTCACGACCGACGAATACGGTGTCCGTCAGTGTCAAAGACCGCCTTTGGCAAGCCCAAACACGGCCTTTTGCACGCCCGAAAGCCGTCTTTTCCACCGCATTTTACGGCCTTTTATATCGCTGCAAAACCTAAATTACTGATTAACAAACAGTTATACAACGCCTCAAAATCGCGTATTTCAAACCTCGCCCAATATTTTTCACAAAAATGGTCGCCACAAAATCCACGCGTTAACATTACGTGCCGCAAAAGAGTTAACAAACCGTAAAATACAATAAAATTAACCCCATAGTCCAAGTAATGACAAAATAAATATACATCTTATTATTTTGCCGTATCAAGGAAAATGTCTATCTTTGCCACGACGCAGATAGCCCACAACTGGGCTTGAGGGTCATTTACTGATAAAAGGACGTTTACGGACGTTTTCTTCTGCGGTCAAATTCTCGCAAAATTTAGACTATATGCAGGAAGATACGGCAACGGGAACGTCCACGTTGGGTGTATTGTACCCTTTCCGCAACACGACTGTGCGGAAAGACAAGTATGATAATCTCACGGCGTGGGCTAACTGCAGTTGCTTATCCTTGCATATAGGCAATGCGAGAAGCCTGACCGCGGGATAAGCGAGAAGTAGAGACTCCCACGTCTTTTTTAGTATCTTATCCAGGCATACTTATGTTTAACCACCTGCCAGGGAGTTTGCAGGATATTCAATCTTTAATTTATGGGAAAAGAATATGTTGTAAATTACTGCGCAAACAGCCAAAAAGACTCTTATTTCGTCAAGTTCGACAGAGACGATTTGACTAATGACGACATAAGACATTCTGTAACAGAAAGCCTGAAAAGCCATTTACGACATGAATATGGCGGCATTCCAAGCGATTTGGAAATATTTGGGATAGAACAAGTTATCTGAATTTACATCCGTGGCCTGTGCCCGTTTGGCACAGACCATACACGAAAATAGCAAAGACTATGGAAGTACAAGGATATTTAGAGGCAGGAGGCTTCATAACAAAAGTGTCTTCAATAGAAGACATCAAGAATTTCATTGCACGATGCGGACGCTCTGTGAATGAAATAACAGAAGCAGAACTTGACCAAGCAACAAACTTTCCGACATCCGGTTACGGATTTTTATACGACTACATGGATGATTGCTCTGTTTATTACAAGACAAATCCTATGATTTGTTTAAATGGAAAAGAAGTTATATTAAATCACATGAACAGTTATAAAATATTGGATGGGACAGTTGCAATCAACAAATTTGCCTTCACTGAAACAGAAAACAAAGACAGGCTTCAAAACATTTATATGCCTGATACGGTAATAACAATAGGAGCCTATGCTTTTTGGAACAGGAAAATGTTATGCTGTATAAAATTGTCAACATCGTTGCTAAAAATAGGAGACAGCGCTTTCTACGGATGCTCATCACTGAAATCCATATCCAATTTGCCAAATCTTAAATATATAGGAAGTCATGCTTTTGAACAAAGCGGATTAGAAACTATAACAATACCAACCAACACAATCAAGATAGGCAGTTGCGCATTCCGTAATTGCCAAGCATTAAAGGATATAACATTTGAGGGCGTTCCTGCTACCATTGGGTCTGACATATTTGACGGATGTATTTCATTGAGAAACATCAACGTGCCACACGGCAGTCTCGACTATTTTGTAAAAGCATTACATCCACTGAACAAGGAAATCATAAAGGAAATATAAATTTAACAAAAACACTTGCATTATGAGAAAACTTTTTCTTATTACCATGTTCTTGTGCATGACATTCTTCAATGCAATGGCACAAAAAACGGTGACTATTGACGGCATAAAGTATCACATTGAAAACGGCGAGGCTACCATTGCCGTGCAAGACGAAACCCTATCGGGAGACATTGTAATCCCTGAAAGCATATCCTACGACGGGAATAATTACACCGTCGTGAGAGCAACTAACGGCGCATTCCAAAACACTGACATAACAGGCATAACACTGCCAAACAGCATAACGTCGTTAGGAAACAGTTGCTTCAAATTCTGCAATAATTTAACATCAGTGAAACTGCCTGACAATATCACATCGTTGGGAGATTATACATTTATGGGTTGTAGCGATTTGTCCGTAATTGAACTTCCAAAGAAACTAATATCGTTAGGAGTATCTTGTTTCTTGGGCTGTAACATAACAAAATTAACGCTTCCAAATAGCATAACTAAATTAGGAAGAGGGTGCTTTAATTCATGCGAAAATCTGGAAACCGTCACATTACCACAAAATATCACAAATCTACCAGATTTTGCTTTTAACGATTGCAAAAAACTTTCAGGAATAACATTACATGAAGGCATTACATCATTAGGCGAAAGTTGCTTTGCCGGTTGCTCAAGCTTAACGTCAATAAAACTACCCAAAAGTATAAATAAAATAACAGGCCCTGCTCTTTATGGCTGTTTTGAAAATTGTTCTAATCTTTCAGAAGTAACTTGTCAATGGGATAATTTAGACGGCATTGATGTCGGTAGCGATGCTTTTGACAACATTTTCTCCGAAGCAAGACTCTACGTACCTAAAGGTACAACAGAAATATACAAAGCGAAAGAGCCGTGGAGCAACTTCAAATACATCATTGAAGATAACGACGTAACGGAAGACGCGGAAAAATGTCAGACACCGACAATAAGTTACTCGGATAAGAAACTTACATTTACAAGCCCAACCGAAGGCGCTAAGTATCATTACACCATAACCGACGACGACGTAAAAACCGAGGCTTACACGGAAGACGGCATCATAGATTTATCAGCGACCTATGAAATCAGCGTTTACGCTTCTGCCGACGGTTACAGGAATAGCGACAGGGCAACGGCAACACTGTATTTCATAAACGCAGGCTTGGAAAACACCACGGGTGTAGTGCAGATAGAGCAACAACGCGGAGTGCTCATATCCACCAACGGTGGATATATTTCAGTAAGCGGACTTGACGACAACGAAAAAGTTTACCTGTATAATCTGCAAGGAATATCGCTGGCTGAAGGTACGGCGTGCGCCGGTACTGCGACCCTGAATGCTGGGAACGAGAAAGGCATCGTAATAGTAAAAATTGGAGAACAATCAATCAAAGTCAAACTAAATAATTGATTAAAGCCATGAAAAAGATTTCATTATTCTTATTAAGCATTGTTGCTTCTTTATTTTTCGTTTCATGCGGAGACAACGACTCAAACAATCCCTATGGCCCCGACGCCCCAGGGACATCAACGTCACAAAAACGCCTGACAGGAGTAACGTTTTCATGTGATATTAACGGTTATGAAGATAATGCACGCTATTCATTTGGTTTCAACAACATAAGATACGATTCGGAGGGACGAATGGGAAGCGTTCATTTTGAAAAGCAAAGACAATCAGAATACGACGACGCTCCTGAAGAGCAAGAAAACGCACAAGTCAGGATTTCTTACATTGGCAAAACAATATCCCTAAGCCCTGTTGGCGGCTTCGCTGATGCAAAATTAGCGAACTTTGAAACAAATGACAAAGGATATATAACAAAAATTAAAGGCACTGATGGTTCAACGGATATAAATTTAGAATTCCAGTATGACAGCAACAAACTAGTCCGTATGATAATGTATGGCACCTATGACAAAGTGCAAATAGACTATACATGGAAAAATAATTTAATAACTAAGATTGAAAAACAACTATATGAATACTTGTCCGGAGATGTATTTCATTCGTCTTCAGAAATAAAATACGGTAAGGACAAGAACAAGGACTACATATTCCCAATAAACTTATTTTTCCATACAGTAATAAATGAAGATGATGACCTTCATTCTATAAATCCAGGTTATCTAAACCATAATCAAACATCAAATGAAGACGAAAATGAACATACCATTTACTACCTAGAAAATGTACAAGGGTATATTTTCAATGTATTAGGACAAGCAGGACTATTCGGCATAAGCCCTGAATTGCTCCCGATAAGTACAAGCACAGGAGAATATTTTGATTACTATTTGGACAATGACGGACATATTGTCGAATACGTTTATCATCCCAACGGCAAGTGTGCACCGTTTATAGCAACCTTTGAATATAGCAACCTTTAAATATAGCAACAATTAAAAGGCGGCTTTATTGATTAAAAAGCCCGTCCGTTTATGCGAAACAGAGACTTATTGCATAAACGGACGGGCATTTTCTTTTACGATAAACGGTGATTTTTATTGCAAATGCTTTCAAGCCATTTAGGCAAAAATGCACACTTCGGCGCAGTGTGCGCATTTTTAAGGTTAACAGTTTTAAAATATTTTAAATACAAAGAGTGTTATAACCTTGTTTGTCATTTATTGACTATATTTGCAGGGATAATAACGCAGGATGAGAACAAGTAAACGTCGATTTGCGGACGTTCTGCTTACATTTTGTTTAATACACCTATAATATATGTTTGAAAATCTTAGTGAAAGACTTGAACGCTCTTTCAAAATACTAAAAGGTGAGGGCAAAATCACCGAAATCAACGTTGCCGAGACCCTGAAGGACGTTAGGCGCGCGCTGCTTGACGCCGACGTGAACTACAAGGTGGCGAAGACGTTTACTGACACGGTGAAGCAGAAGGCCCTCGGAATGAACGTGCTCACGGCTGTGAAGCCGGGACAGATGATGGTGAAGCTCGTACACGACGAGCTGGCCGCACTGATGGGAGGCGAAAGCGTGGGGCTGAAGCTCGACGGCAAACCGGCAATCATTCTTATGTCTGGCTTGCAAGGCTCGGGTAAAACCACATTCAGCGGCAAGCTGGCCAACATGCTCAAGACCAAGCAGAGGAAGAACCCGCTGCTCGTGGCGTGCGACGTTTACCGCCCCGCAGCCATAGAACAGCTGAAGGTTGTCGGCGAACAAATCGGCATACCTGTCTACTCCGAACCTGAAAGCAAGGACGTTGTAGCCATAGCGCAGAACGCTATCAAGGAGGCGAAGGCCAAGGGCTACGACGTGGTAATAATCGATACGGCGGGCCGACTGGCCGTAGACGAGGAGATGATGGACGAAATAGAGACGCTCAAGAACTCGGTAAACCCTGACGAAACGCTGTTCGTAGTTGACTCGATGACGGGTCAGGACGCGGTGAACACGGCCAAGGAGTTCAACGACAGGCTCGACTTCGACGGCGTTGTGCTCACCAAGCTCGACGGCGACACGCGCGGCGGTGCGGCCATAAGCATACGCACCGTGGTAACGAAGCCTATCAAATTCATCGGTACAGGCGAGAAGATGGAGGCCATCGACGCATTCCACCCCTCGCGCATGGCCGACCGAATACTCGGCATGGGCGACATCGTGAGCCTCGTAGAGCGTGCACAGGAGCAGTTTGACGAGGAAGAGGCACGCCGACTTCAGAAGAAGATACAGAAAAACAAGTTCGACTTCACCGACTTCCTCAACCAAATCCAGCAAATAAAGAAGATGGGCAACATCAAGGATTTGGCATCGATGATACCCGGCATGGGCAAAGCCATCAAGGACATCGACATAGACGACAACGCGTTCAAGGGCATTGAAGCCATCATATTGAGCATGACGCCAAAGGAACGCACCAACCCCGAAATACTGAACACAAGCCGCAAGATGCGCATTGCCAAAGGTTCGGGCACCAACATACAGGACGTAAACCGCCTGCTAAAACAGTTCGACCAGACCCGCAAGATGATGAAGATGATGACTGGGTCGAAGATGAGTCAGATGATGGGTGCGATGAAGGGTATGAGGAGGATGTAAACAACCAAGGGCATAACAGCATCCACCCCACTCTCAGAACTCCCAGCTCTCCCAAAACTCCCATAATTAAAAAATTACATTATGAATTATGAATTAATCGACGGCAAGGCTACGGCCGCCAAAATAAAGGAAGAAATAGCCGAAGAGGTGAAGCAAATAGTGGCGGCAGGCGGCAAACGCCCCCACCTCGCGGCAATACTCGTAGGCCACGACGGCGGCAGCGAGACTTACGTGAAGAACAAGGTCATAGCCTGCGAGACGTGCGGTTTCAAGAGCACTCTTATCCGCTTTGAGGACGACGTGACCGAAGACGAGCTCCTTGCAAAGGTGAAAGAGCTGAACGAAGACCCCGACGTTGACGGCTACATAGTGCAGTTGCCCCTGCCGAAACACATAGACGAGCAGAAAATCATAATGGCAATAGACTACCGCAAGGACGTTGACGGCTTCCATCCGGTCAACGTAGGCCGCATGGCAATAGGCCTTCCGTGCTTCATTTCGGCCACTCCGCTCGGCATACTCACCCTCTTACGCCGCTACGGCATAGAGACATCTGGCAAGAAGTGCGTAATACTCGGCCGCAGCAATATCGTGGGCAAGCCAATGGCTCAGCTCATGATGCAGAAGCAATACGGCGACTCTACCGTCACGGTGTGCCACAGCCACTCGG
>ENA-OPIO01000373-OPIO01000373.1-human-gut-metagenome-genome-assembly--contig:-NODE-373-length-16067-cov-2.424557_pt1 | contig 16067 bp, 18 predicted proteins | sample MGYA00241395_ERZ501636 | MGnify/ENA primary metagenome ERZ501636 (study PRJEB25962, sample SAMEA2042198) | human gut metagenome | biome: human gut; feature: human-associated habitat; material: faeces... | reverse complement strand
TTCTTTAGATTATAATTTCTAGGATCGTGCAACCTGATGTTTTTGCCAAATTCAGGTACATCTGCGTTGGGATTGACAACTGGGTAATACACCGTTCCTTGATACACCACATACTCATGTTCAGAAACTTCATAAGTATCTATTGTATTGTCATAATCTCCTATCAATCCCCAACAATCTGATTCCATAGGGTTAACCAATGGATCAAAATCATTTGTAGATACAAGTGCAAAAAATTGCCCTTCATATTCTACAACATCCCATAAATTATAAGGTATAGCTTCCCATTGATATGTTGTGGCCAATTCCCATACATTTGCGCATGGAATACGTATATCTCCGAAATCAAAGCCATTACGTATTTCACATATATAAACTACCCCAAGATAATTGATTAAATCTCCAGGTTGATAATTATTTAATTGAGAATATGGAGGTATAGATTTGGGGTCTATATCATCTTCATATTCCTTCCAGTAAGTCCACATTGTTGGAGCTTTGAAACCATTTATAGCCTGTATCACTTCACAAATTTGACCTTCAAAATAAAAATAAGCACCTGGAGGGTAGCTGATTCCACGGTTGTATTCTTGTATTCTTTTACCTACTTCAAGCTCTCTTTCTATTTCAAAATTTTCAGAAAGATAATCTGTTATAGAAGCTTCTGCTGCTTGTTCTGCTTGAATATATCGGTTTTCATTTTTACGCACCAATTGTGATAACGCGTCCTGAGTGATGATAGACAAATAGTCGTCATTATTTAAAAAACGTCGGTACATATTAGAAATTAAATATACTATAAACTTCCGATGAGTATGTTTCAATTGATGTTTTCTGATTTTGGAATCTACGCCATGAATCACTTAGAAATTGTACAAATACATAATCCAGAATATCTGATAAATGCCCGTATTTTTCTTCTTTACCTCCAGTTTTAGCATTTGTAACCTTTTTCTTACATTTGGTTCCATCTGCATTTTTGGTTTGGTAAATCAAGTCTTCTGTGAGTTTTCTGCATCTTAGGTCTATCATTACTTTCCACCCGTCATATCCGGAAAATATAGCATTTACAAATTCTAATCTGGTGACAAGAGGGGGCTGTTTGGATAATAATTTAATCCTAGGCCTGAGAACCCCATTTTTCATGTTTTGCTCTATAATAGTATAGTTATTGACTCCATCTTCTGTTTGCGTGCTACGTGCAGCTCCGGCAGGGTCTCCAGTAATGACAATGCCTCCAATATGGTTATGACTAATCTTTTTATCTTTGATTTTCTTTGCCAATGCCGGCGTATTGTTTTCTTTATTCTCCGGTTTGCCTAAGTTTTCTTCAATGATATAAATTTCTTTTTTGTCATAATTAAACTGGAATTCCAACTCACTCATATAAGGTGCTACATTGAAGTCCCATCCTGATATAATGGGTTTCATAGGATCATATACCTTTTCTGACAATTTTTCAATCAAATGTGTTTGACCGTCAAAATTCCAATAAGCTGCCATGATATTAGAGTCAACGAAATCCCAGTTGCCATACAACAATCTTTCTCGTGTAGCTTTATCTGTAATTTTATTTAGGGCGGCTACATAAGTTTGGACAAATTGTACATCTGGATTATCAAATACTGAAAATGGTACGTATGCTTCCCCCTCTCTACATGTTATTGGATTTCCTTCATCGTCTTGTACAAATCTGGAGCGAACCCAAGTGATACAAGGGTTTGTGGACATCATCATTCTGGCTGTTTTAAAGGTTTCTGCTGTACGCCATCTTAAACGAGAGAACAACACTTCTACGGCCCTTTCACTTATTTCAGACACCTCATCAATAAAAGCTATGGTAAATTCTGAAGATCCAAAACGCTCAAAATTAGGGTCACTGGGCAGATCTACCATTTCTTGCATGATAATAACTGAATCATTCCAGAAAGTCAATATACCGTCCAGATTGTTGATTTTATAATGAACACCTTCTTTTAATCCCCATTCTTTACATACCTTTTTGATAGTGTTCCATGTAGAGCCTTTCAAACTTTTCAGAGTTTTACGGGCCACTACAGCTCGAATATCTGAAAAACGCATACAACTACTAACTAACCAACAGCTACCCAAATATGACTTGCCTCCCTATAAAATTCATTAAACTTCGCTACGGTTTAACCGGCTAATGCCAGCTATATATTTCTATATAGAATAGACTATATCTTCATCCATTTCTGGAGGCCCTTGTTTCCAATCGCTTGATTGTACTTCCTTTCGGAATAGTCGTTGAACCACACCTTTCGGCTCGGCTGCTGATTGCCCTTCTAACACGTAGTTAGGGTTTTCCAGCAATTAAAGGGCTATTTTTCGACACGTTACCGTGAAGGCTGGCAGATGGAGTCGTTTACCAGCAGCACCGCCTCCTAATATTAGTTGCGGCAAATTTGTATTTCCACATTGCGTACAATACGGCTTATATTGTGGGTTTCCTTTTATATCATATCCAACCATTTTTTGAGATATATGCCCACCACAATGAGGACAATAGTCTGGCTGCAATAATTTCCATAATTCGTATTGCTTAGGAGAAGGCATAAAATCAATTCGTAAATTTCTTGGTGCTTTTAACCCTAATGCCATTTATTGATATTTAAATATGTAACCTTTAGATGTTTTATACGCACCGGTTAACACACCACTGATGTTTGCCGGATGTATATTTAATTTTTCTCCAGCTTCCTTTATCGAAGAAAAATACAATTGTTGGTCATCCTTTATTGCGATAATAGCTTTTGCATGTGGGCTATTAGAATAAGTTCGTAATGTAGATTCATTTAAATATATAGGAGGTGTATTGTTATAGCTAAACATAAACCCTTTGTGAGATTTGAAATTACTTTCCATTTTTAAGCATCTCATTACAGATCTTCTGTCAAACCCAAGAGTAAAGCACATATCTCTAATGCTATCCCAGTGATCTATAAAATTACCATTTTTATCAAACCGATAAACTGGTTTTCTGTTTGGTTGCATTTTTCTGTTATTGTCTAAGAAATCTTGACTATAACATTGTTTGATACCCCTATTCCAAGGAGTTGTTTTCATGGAGTCGTAATATCCACCTTCCATTACATTAAATAAAGTGCCACCTTCATAAATTCTTTTGTATTTGCTTATTAATTCTGATTCTATCTTAATAGCTTCATCTTGACTAAGGTTGTCGAACTCAGTTTTAATAATAGGTCTTTTGTTATTCCCCCATAAAGACAATATCCATTTTTCTTTATTGCTGAGGTACAACTTTCTTCTATACTTTGTTTTTGCATCTTTTAAATGTGTGGCATAGCGTTTTTCCGCACTATGATGTGAAATACCTATATATCTCACAACCCCTTCATCTGGATCTGTTAAAGAATATACTATCATATTGTCGTATTTTTAATTTTCTTAGAATAGGAAAGGTGGAGGGAAAAGGTTGATGTGGGGTTATAAAATAACAAATGGAAACCTATCATTTTTTGACAGATTTCCGTTAAGTGAAAGATATGATTTTGAGTAAAGAAGTTTTTAATCCTGGGATTCGTTATAAATGCGCTCTGCCACGGCCCATATTTCATCCGGTAATTCCTGTTCTGAAACATTTTCACATGCCTTTCGCATGAAAGCCAGCTCTTCTTTCGAGAAATCCACTTTTAATGGTGTTTCTTGGTCTTTGAGCACATTCCATTCAATACGTTTTTCTTCCGGCTTTTCTACGATTTCATAATCAGTTTTGTCCTGTTCAGAAATTGCAATTTTTTTTAGAATCGCCTTTTTCAAATTGTATTCCATAAAGCTTCCGCGCTCAGGCAAAAGCGATGGGAGTAATAATCTGTCTTTAATATGTAAATCCATAACTTCTAAATGTTTTTATAAGAATAGCATGAAACCCAGCGTTGTGTTGTAAAACATTGCTATTTTTTTATTCTATTCCATAGAATTAATCCGATAATTATCAAAAATGCCCCCACATATATTTTGTCTTTGTTTAAATCCCACCAACTTAATTCTTTGATAGCCTCCTGTTTATTAAGCATTTGATTAACGTTGCGTGATAAAGAATCAATACGGTCAGACAAATATGAGAACGCGACACATAATGTTTCAAATTCTTGCGTATGTTCTTCTTCTTGTTTATTTAAAGAAGTGGTACTTTGCTTGATAGGATATTGTTTTCCAGTAGAATCTGGGTGTGACAAATAAATAGTGGTATTTTCTAATTTGAGATTGCTTAATTTATCAGATGTGATTTGTGACTGCTTGTTTACATCTAAATGCAATGAATCCAGCGAATTACGAAGTTGTTTTAATTCGCTGGAATAGTCAATATGCTCGTTGGTTTGGAGATTTTTGGACGAGTGACATCCGATGAATATTAATCCACTAAACAAACATATCAATATAATGGTAAACCGTTTCATACAATTTCAATTGTGATAGGCTCCCCTTTTTGCTGAGCCTCATCAATTAATTTGTTCAACTCATCTGAAATGTATCGCGAATTAGTAAGGCGGCCCACTTCAGTATTTTTTCCAACCAAAATACAACCGGCACTGTCAGCAGCAGTGTTGCCCGGATGAATCAATATTCCTTCAAAATGCGGTACGTTTAACAATCTTGGGAGATTTCTTCCGAATTTTGGAGACCAATTATAAATGATTTTATATGTTCCATACGGAATAGCGGATTCACCATATACTTTCTTTTCGTCACCATCAAATACACCGTTTTTATTTTTATCCACAATCCGGTCTTCTAAGGTGTTGCAAAACAAACGGTCATCAACATATAGCCTTCCGACAGTATAATCTTTTTTAGGCCACAAACGTTCTAATCTTAATTTCATAGTTTATTATTTTATTTGAGACAATAAAGTTGCGATTTGGATGCCGGCACTTCTAATGCGTTTGCCAACTAACTGTTTATCCATTTGTTTGTTATTGCAAAAAGACAATCCCACAATACCTGCTGGTTTATCTTCATTGTAAATAGTTAAGAGGGCTATTTCGTTAATATCATTAGATTGGAATTTGTAATATAAACGCTTGTCAATAGATTGTACATCTTTAATATTACCATAAAAGAACCCCTCGTCTAATACTTTTGCAATTAGTTTATACTTTGATAAACTGAAGTCTGCATAATCTTCATCTACATTAGGAATACTATCTTGTGTTTCTTCAATTCGCATAGAACCAAATAAAAATGGCGATCCAGTAGTTAAATTTTTATTGCCATTATGAAATTCAATTAACCAGGCACGATCTGCATTAGTATTGTGCATAGTTTTAGATAATATAAGTCGTATATCTGAATCAGCTGCTAAACGTGAGCGTACTAGGTTATCATGCTGTTCTGTTTGAATTGTGGTTACTCGTTCTAACAGATATTTGGGGTTTAATGCAAAAAAGACCACATATCCAGCTAAAAACAAGAGAAATAACCCCTTGATAATTGAAAAAAAACCATATTTGTTTTGTAGGTTTAGCATTTTCTGGAGCCACCCCATGCCTTTATCTATTCTTTCCATTGTTATTGGCTATCATTTGTAATGATTGAACTGGGATAAACCATTCTGATTCATTTGCATACGGATTATCTAAAGCCACCCAATAACCTTTTTTATGTGGCTCTGACGCTACTACAACCCCTGTTCGTCCTACCAGCTTACCTAATTTCCATGCCAATAATTCTGAAGAGGTTATGATTTGGATTTTTTGTCCTAACATTATTCATTATTTTCGTTGGTTGAATGATTAGATTGGGGCACTACGACATTGAATATAATTCCACCATCGCCGCCTCCATTAAGTTCAATTTTATTTTCTTGGGCTACTTTTACTGGGTACATTTCCATTAAAGCTTTTGAAGCTTGTACTGCAACAGAACGTAATGGAGCTGGGGATAGTTTGGTGCCTCGGCGGTCTGTGTATTCTGCTGTAGAAGTTTCATCAATAATATGCCATAATTTCTCAGTAAGTCGGGCTTTTAAATCAGCTATCTCATAATTGGCAATATTACGCAAATACTGAATATATTCTTGAATATCATTACGTTTCAGTAATTCTTTGGCGTTTTTCAGAGATAATTTAGTATTATCAGAAAACACATCTTCGTAACATTTTCTTGCATTGCCGGCATACGGGTCACATCCGAATATAAAAAGCTCGCAAAAATCTTTTTCTTGTTTATTTAATGTTTGAGCTATTTTTTCCATAATTCTTTGTAATTAAGTCCAGTCAATGATTAGATTAACTGGACTTGTTTACAAAGAATAGCTTTTCAATATGATATACGTTTATATAGAATTAAAGAGTTTGTTAAGAAGTGTGTTCAAGCAAATCTTTCATTACTATTTTACGAAACAGGTCTTTCACACCATCTAGCATACTTTCAATTTCTGCGATATTTCTAAGTTTGTCCCGATTGAATTGTATTTGCAGGTCATAGCCAGAAATCTCAAAAATAGTTTCGTGAGTATCTTCTGTTTGGACTGCATACACTGCCCGATCGGATAGAGTATTAAACACTACTTCAGGTTCTAATCCCATAGCCCTTGCTTGTTGTTTCTCTTCTTCTGAAATCATATCGTTAAATTTTAAAGTGTACACGTGATTTTTCTTTTTGTGTCATTACCATGTTGCCATCATCCGTACCATGAGTATTACGCATTCGTTGGGCACATACCATAGCTACATTTGTGGTTGCTGTAACATCTGCATCTGCATCATGTGCATCATCCAGTTCAACTCCTAACTTTTCTGCCATAATCTCTAATTTGTAACTGGTAACGTTATCTAAATGTGATAATGCAAATTGTCCTAAGATAATAGTGTCAATACACAATGGTTGAAAATGGCCGTAAAAATCAACAGTGCCACGTACCAATTTAGCCAGCTCTTTCATTAAGTCGGCGTATTCCATCATTTGTTGCAAAAAACCCATATCGAACCCGATATTTTGTCCGATAAAAAAAGGTTTGAGGTTTGCTTTTTTGACAATAGTATTCTTTTTAATAAACTCAATAATTTCTTGGGCTACTACCAGAATATCTACCCCCATTGATTCCAGCATATCCATTGTAATGGCTGAATAAGTCAACGCTTTTTCTTCGTACTTCATAGGAATAGCATCTTGCTGTTCATATTTAGTCTTCAATATTTTACGTTTGGTTGTCCCTTTGTCTTGCTGCTGATTATAAGGAGCGATATACCGGACATATCGGTCTATGGTTTCAAATGTATCAATTCGTACTGCATGAATTGCTATCTGTGTACAGGCACAATCCTGACAGTTCAACCCTCCTGTTTCAAAATCTAAGGTAAAAGCCACGATGACTGGCTTTTCATTATTTGGTGTAGCCATAATTATTTCAATAAATCATAAGTTAATTGGATAATTTTGTTTCTAAACTCATCTAAAGTATAGTTGTTATGAATCACATAATCATACTTTGACAAATCCATTTTTTTGCACTTCTTGTCTCTGGCACAACGTTCTTTATCCACACCGCTTTTTAGAATGTCTTTTATGTCTCGATCAATATAAACCGAAAAGACGATAGTGGATTGTGAAATTCGACTCATCAGATATTCCAGTCCTTTTTCATCAATCACGTATGTACACAGATTTGTGATTTGCGATTTAGTTGCCCAATATTCATAATCGCCGAACTGGGTGTAAGCAATCATTTCAGATTGTTTTGGTTTCTTGTCTGGAGTCACAAACCAATGTTCTTTACCGTTAGTCTCCCCATCACGCATAGGTCTTGTTGTATATGATACAATGGTGGGAATTCCAGCCTCGGCCATTACATTGGCCATTGTTGTTTTGCCACTTCCTGAAGGCCCTACGATGGCAATAATTACATTGGGCACTGGTACATTAATTTTAAAATTTGATTTCATAACACTGAAACGATGGATGATTTATATAATTGTAGATTGTTGTTACCTGTAAAGTCACTGTACTTTACTTGTGCGGAACAAATAAGCATTTTGTTTTTGGCTTGACTGAGATTGCCACCTTTGGTGAATTCCGCACGCGCTGTGGCCCATTTGTCATTCCAGATAATCATTTCTGTTAAATCATTGTTTTGTTGTAATAAGATTTTACAGAATATACGGTTTTCACCTGTCTTTTTATCTTTGAATTTCTTCTCTTCAATATCCACGATACTTGCACAGATGGCTACGCGTTTTCCGTCATAATCTGGGTCTAAAATGTTTTTAAGCAATGCCCATGCCGCTTTACCTTTGATTTTGGTTTTGGCTTCTGAATTATCATAGATACGTTTATAATCTATGGCTCCGATACCACTGACTGCAATCTGTTGCTGACTCCAGAAATAATGTTTGTCTCGTAAATCTGAAGGAATGTCTTTTTCAGTAATTTCAAAGCCCAATAAATTTGCAGATTTTTCTAAAATGGCATAACGCTCTACAACTGATTGTGCGTTTTCAATTTTATCAAAACAGCCGGCCAATATCAAATTGCGTACATGACGGGCATTTACAGGACATCTTTTGATTTCATCCATATCGTCTGGATCATCCCAATACTGATATTTCTTCAATTTGTATCGGAACACTCGATCTATGAAATTTTCAATAGAGGTAAAATGTCCACGCGCTTGACGCTCGTTTACAATCCATTCCGTAGCCTTGACACCTAACATTTTAATGCGTGACAAGGACCAGAAAATCTCATTGGTCTGATAATCTGTGTAAAATGTATTGTCACTGACATTGATGTCTGGAGGTACAATCTTAGCGTTACTACACAGTTCCATTTCACTCATTAAAGTAGGAATTTCATCATCATCTGCCCACTGTAACGCAATAGTGTAGAATGCGGTAGGATAATTAGCTTTTAGATAGGCACCGGCGTATGCGGTAACAGCGTATGCGGTCGCATGACTTTTGTTGAAAAGATAGCCTCCGGCCACCTCAAACATGTGCCATATTGCTTCAGCATCTTCTTTTGGACATCCGTTTTGATTGGCACCTGCCATGAATTTGTCGCGTAAAGCTAAAATCTTATCTACCTTCTTTTTAGAAATCAGTTTGACCAATTTAACTCCTTCTCCCAAACTGAAACCACCCACTTCTCGTGCAATTTGTGCAAGCTGTTCCTGATAGCAAAGGACTCCGTAAGTATTTTTCATGGCATTGTAAGTACCCCATAAATATACAGGGTCGGCATCACCCAATTTACAATCCACATAACGGTCAGATGAACCAGAATCCAATGTGGCCGGACGGAACAAAGCGTTGGCAGCAATTAAGTCTTCTATCTTGTCAGGTTTCATACTTACCAGGAATTTCGTCATACCTTTAGAAGAAAACTGAAACACGTTTTGCGTATATCCTTTTTGTAATAAGCTGTACACTTTGGGGTCGGCCAAATTGCTCTGGACGATATTTTGAAAAGTAAGTCCTGCTTGATATTTGTCATTGCAAATATTGATAACTGCTTGTAATTTAGATAACTCCTTAATACCCAAACAGTCATTTTTCAGCAATCCTTGTTCGTCCAATGAATATCCATCCAATTCGCTCACCAGCATTCCATCTACCTTTTTAATTGGCGTGAAATCAAAACACTCCATATCCTTACCGTCTTTAGTATCTGGAGTAACCAGCAAAGCCGAAGCATGTATAGATGAAGAACGCGGCTGGCCCATCAAAGTACGAATATCTTCAATTACTTTCGGATATTCCATAATGAAGCTATGTACCTTTTTATTGGTGGCAGCCAACAGAAACAAATCTGTCCACGTCATTTTATCATCCTCAAAAATGGCGGTGATATAGTTAACAATATTAACTGGCACACGATGCACACGGGCAACATCTTTAAGTACGGCTTTTAGCTTCAATGTAGTGAATGTACCAGCAGAAAATACACGCTGTTTTCCATCATGGTTATATCGTTGTTCAATATACTCTTTGACTTCCTGTCTGCGGTCTGATTGGAAGTCGGTATCAACATCTGGAAGTGAACCTCCAGGACCTTGTAAATATCCGCTATCCACAAAGCAGTCTATGGTTGGGACTGCTTTAGATGATGTTTTATGTTGAATTGATATGACTTTCATATTTTTAATCTATTCGTTTGCCATAATAATTACCTTCACTTTTGTATGCTCTTTCAAAATCAATTAAGGCATATTCGGGAATTACCATTTGTTTGGTAATATAAGCATCCGACACAATTCCATCCAGTGTACGACAACGGCTTAACGCTACATACAATTGCCCTGGACAGAATGTACGGGAAACGTGAAGTACGATTTTGTCAAATGTAAGTCCCTGACTTTTATGAATAGTAATAGCCCATGCAAGCGTAAGAGGAAATTGTGTACATGAGCCTATTTCTTCTTTTACAATTTCATTGTCTTTTAACGCATATCGCGTATTTAACCAAGTATAACGTTCAAATTTTATAAAAGAACCATTATCCATTCGGGCTTTGATATAATCATTTTCTAAAGCTGTTATGACTCCCAGCATACCGTTATAATATCCTTTCATCGGATCATTAACTAATGCCATAATTCTGGCTCCAATACGTAATTTTAAGTGTAAATCGCATGGCACAGATGATTCTGGAAAGTCGCCTTGCATATTGACATCGTATATGTGTATATCTTGGTTGCCCAATTTTTCTGTATTGATTTTTTCTACATCTACTCGATGAGTGCAGATATGAATGTACTCGCCATCATAATTGTTGCTGACTTTGCGGTCCTTCAATTCGCTTAGCACATCCAGTTCTTCTGAAGTGACACGATAGTCCCGGATATGATTAAGCACATTGATAAATTCAGGCTCGGTTTGACGGAATATGGTGGTCAGTTCAACTACATGAAAACCGGTACGTTTGAATACCTGTGCATTGAAGAAGAAAAAATCATCGTAATAATTCGATAAGATTTCACGGTCTTGTTTCTTGATTACCGGTGGTAACTGGAACAGGTCTCCGAACATGACTATCTGTACACCGCCAAATGGCTCATCGCATTCACATACCCAACGGAGTTTACGGTCAATCGTATCTAATATATCTGGGCGAACCATGCTTATTTCATCAATGATGAGCAACTGCAATTTCAGAAGCAATTCAGTCTTGTATTCCGAAAACCGATTTTCTAATTTGTCATAAGGGGTTATCGGACCAAAAGGAATGCCAAACATGCTGTGTAGGGTTACGCCTCCGGCATTAATGGCAGCCACTCCTGTAGGTGCTGTCACAATACAATTTTTTCCACAATTGGCAATCAAATATTTAAGAAATGTGGTTTTGCCGGATCCTGCTTTTCCGGTTACGAATACATTGCTGTCAGTATTCTTAACGAGATCCATCACTTTCTGCATCTCATCAGTTAAAATCATATCTTTCATGTTTCATACTATTGTTGTTTTACATATAGATTGCAATGGCATACATCTTTTTCTCGATATGCACTGCATGGACAATGTTTGTCCTCAGAATCATTGTGGCATGGGCATTCGCCGTTATTGGCTTCACAGCGTTTAAGAATAGCGTTAACTATTTTGTCATTTGGATTTAAATCCCATCCTGGCTTTCTTAAAATTGGAATCATTGAGCAATTTCATTTAAGGTAAATAACAGATCTCGATTATCAAATTGAATGTCATCACCTGCTTGTAATTCATCAGCATATATTACAATAGGCTCATCTTCGCCTTCACGTTTCACTAATAATTGGGCATCTTTATCTATTTTGTAAATTTTGTGATTAGCCAATTCCACTTCCATGTAATCGGTTGAATTCATATCTGCGCCTACGATGGTGACATCCGATGGGTATAACCCAGCACGTTCTGGAAGCAAAAAACGTTCAAACAGTAAATCATATTTAATTGGGTCGATTAGTGTAATACCCAAAAGATACAATACTAAGCACCCTCCGGCAGAACCACGTCCGCATCCAACCAAAATACCATGCTCTCTGGCCCAGTTAACGGTATCGTACTGCACCAGCATGTAATCTACATTATTGGTCGATTCCAATACATAGATTTCATAATCCAACCGTTTGCGATAAATCTCTTTCTTGTCTGCTGGAACCAATTTATTAAAACCGTCTTCTAGGAGCGATAAAAACATATCGTGTCGGTCAGTATATTGCTGTTGTTCCGATATAGTCATATCGTATTGAGGCATGAAATTTCGGTCTATTTCGTATCGTGCCTTAGCTCTTTCTGCAATTTTGACTGTATTTTCACACGCCCAGTTAAAGATGTCTTCAATATCCCATTTCTCTGCATCAAATAGAGCGGATATGGTTTCCCAGTGTTCATCCAAATCTTTGAAATATTGGTCATCGCTTTGTTCGTGCGCCGCCCCTTCTGCAATCTTGTTAAGTATGATTTTATTTTTTGCATCATCCTTATCCAGATAATAGCAGTCAGAAATTAAAACTGGAGGTAGGTCTCCTGTGTTGTACAAGTGGTCAAAATAACATTTGGTAGCTTCCAGCACCTTTATATCAATACGTTCTGCCTTAAATTCGGCTAAATCCAATTGATAAAAACAATCATCAAAACTGTTCAAAAAACGGTCTATGTTATCGCCGATTTCCTTTAGCCATGCCGAAGCGTATTTACTGAACACAATCACGTTGCCTGGACCATATTTCAGCAAATCTTGTAGGTCTATGATTTTATTATCCGAATCTACATTAATGCTTTTCTGAATTCTCAGTAAGTTTTGCAAACCGTCTTGGGTCTGGCAATAGATTTTAGCATCTATTTTATTGATCCCGTCTGTAAATGTTAACGAATATCCAAACACCCAATTAAGACCGGCTGCCTCACATTCTTTCTGAAGAATTAGGGTAGCTGCCATCGTGTTATAGTCACAAATACCTAAAGCTGTTTGACCTAAATATTTAGCTTTACGCACCCAGTCTTTTAATGAAAAGCTTCCATTTAGCAATTCAAAAGGAGTATGAACTCCCAAATTGACAAATGGTTGCTGATGAACTAATGGTTTGCGTTTGCCGACATATTTTAAGATATTGAATTTAAAGTCTTCGCGTATGTCATAGTAATACCAATTATCACCAAATTGAAAAACAATATAGTTAATACCTTCATCTTGTAATGTTTGAATGTTTTCCATTGTGTTGAATTTAATGTTGTTGTCAGCATCAACACGAAAAATGGATTTCAGCATATTGGTATCTTCATAAAACATTTTTCCGAACCCTTCAATTTCAATAACATCCTCATCTATAATATGATAGCATATTTTGTTGGTGTGTAGCCAATGTAACAAGTCTTCGCTCATAATTGAATTTTATTAAGTTTGTATTCTGTCAATGTTTTTAAACCAAAGGCAAAAGTGTCGTATATATCCCAGAAGTCTAAGCTGTCAAAATCTTGTGTAGGATCTTCAATGTCGGCGACATATACATCAAAATATTCATTCAGTTGCTCTCCAGTTTTCTTGATAGCGTCAACTGCATCGCCATCATATCCAATCACAATGGTTTTGACCCCTTTCGCTTGCAATTTATAAATTTGCACATCCGAAATTTTTTTACCGAATGTGGCCACTACAGCTATTAAGTGGTTGTGATATAGGTTAAGTTTCCTGGTGAGGGCGATAACATCAAAGATTCCTTCCACAATAATTACGGTATCGGTTATGTCTTCTATGACCATATCATAATTATACAATAGTTTTACGAAATCATTTTCAGTGCTGTTTTTATAGCGCATGATTTGAAATTTACCATTGTGTTTGGCTCTTCGGTTGTATTCATCTATCTCTTGTTTGCTCCAGATATGTCTGGAGATATATCCTACAATATCCCCTGCATCAATGATAGGAAAAATCACATAATCGTCATATTTGAAATTCATGTGACGTGTAGTGCCCACTGGGAAACAATCGTAGTCTTCTTCGATAAAGCCACGTTGTTTCAAATATTTGTTAAAGTAAGTTCGTTTATAACCGTCTGGCATATCTACAATGCACAGTGAATCGTCTATCTCTTTGTCATCATCATCCAAAAAAGAAAAGGCATTAAGGTTTTTATCGCCGTCCAAATCAAATGTGTCGGCAATAATCAGGTCTGTACGGCCTATGTCGGTTAATAACTGTTCAAGGGTAAGTGTAGAATGGCCACACTTGAAGCAGTGGGCCATAAATGGTTTTTTACGTTCCGTTTCTACACCTATATAGATACCGAATTTACCCCCTTCACGTCCACAGTAAGGACATGTGGGGACTATCAGGTTCTTTCCACTTCCATCTGGCTTAGCGTGTAATTCCACAATAAGCTCCTGAATGATATGGTTCTTTTCTTCTTTACTCAAATACATATTAACCTACTTTACTGATATTCAATGTTCTTGCCCGATCATAAAAACATTCATTTTCATAATCTGTAGCGATTTTAAATGGGTCTCCTTTTTTGAAGAAGCGTGATTTGGCAACATTTAAACGCATAGTATTCTCACGCATCTCATTTACACTTTGGTTCAAAGTAATTAAGTGCGTCATTGGACGGCTTAGTCCTTTAGCTTCAGCGCAATTATATTCTGTCAGTACATTTTTCTCATCGTTTAACCAATCCCTGTTTTCAATGGTAGCTTGATATGTTACTACCATCCATACATTTTCATCTCCGGCCAAATCTTTTAAGTCATTAGCTACAGCTACACGTTTATGACGTTCACCATTTTCGCTCCATTTGCGACCACTAGAATCATTAAGAAGGTCCATTGAATCTATGATTACAACATCTGGAGCTAGACCATAAATCTTTTTATATTCACTAATACCATTTTTAATATCAATAGTGCTGACTTGATTGGCGAATTTTGGGAACGATTTTATTTTTAAAGTACCGGACATAGCTTTGATTTCCTCTATCATACGATTCAGTTCTCGGTCCTTAATAGTACCTGTACTATAACGATAAGTATTACAAGCCACCAATGATGCAGAATATGCGTCTGCTACTTCATCTTCCGATCCTTCCAACTGAAAGTGCAATACATTCAAACCATCAATTTGTGAAGCACATTTGCCAATCCATCGGGCTGCATGACTTTTACCCACACCTGTTGGAGCCAAAAAACAAGTAAGCTGGGTGCGCAAATCTCTACCACCGTTCATTTCGTCCAACCCATCAATATAAAATCGGGTTATTGGTTTTAATTTAGATTCTTGATTGTGTTTTTCGCGATTTCGGCGAAAACGAGATTCAAATGTTTCTATAACATCCACAAAAGAGTTTTGGCGTAGACTGAAATCGTTTTGCCATTCCGCAAATGATTGTAACAGTTTCAGAGCTTTGTCTCGGTCTTGTTTGGCATACAATTCGCCTATTTCTTTATATGTCTTTTGAAATTTGACTTGTCGCAAATAATTTTCAAATTGCTCCAATACGATTTCAGGCTCTACGCCTTCAGCACAGTCTTTAATGTCTTCTAATAGAGCCGATACTTCACGGTTCATAGAAACAATCTGACTAATGATGTTAAGAGTTGGAGCTGATTTATGCTCTGTGAAATATTTGCATATATACCCATGTAAGGCTTGGAAATCCCTACCTGGCAAATATGATTTTTGCATATATTCACAGACTAAATTACATACATAATCGTATGTAAAACAAGCATAATATAGCTCAAATAAAAAGTCTTCCGTCAATACATTATCTTCTTTCGCCATATTTTTCAATTCTTATACGGTACAACTCAGGATATTTGATTTCCGTTTCCTTTTTACACCTTTCGGCATTTTTACATTGCTGACAGGTAGGGGAAAATGGACTCCACATTAGGGTTGAAGTAGAGCATATCACAAACCCAATATCTGTGTTGACACTACGTTTTTTAGTACCCTCTTCAGATGGCATATAAATATATTTTGCCTGGGGGTGCTCTTTTTTACAGATTAGGGAATTTAGATAAGCACGGGTTAATTGAGCTTCAGATAACCATTGGTCTTCAACAAAATTTTTGGCACGTGAAGACATGGATAGATATTTTTGAAGAGCG
>ENA-OPIO01000372-OPIO01000372.1-human-gut-metagenome-genome-assembly--contig:-NODE-372-length-16128-cov-5.373795_pt1 | contig 16128 bp, 15 predicted proteins | sample MGYA00241395_ERZ501636 | MGnify/ENA primary metagenome ERZ501636 (study PRJEB25962, sample SAMEA2042198) | human gut metagenome | biome: human gut; feature: human-associated habitat; material: faeces... | reverse complement strand
CTGCCGTCAGGGACATAAGTAAAAGTTTTTTCATATGTAACATGTATTAAGTTAATATTGGTAATCAGAGTTAATGATTATTGTAAATTTGCCACTTAAAACGTTAATAATTAATTCGGCGACAAATATATAAAATTAATATGTAAATAATGATTAAAAATGAAATTTTTATACAAAAAATTAAGTTTTTAGTACGATGTATCTATGTTCAGGCTGTTTTTATCTATGAATCAACCATGTTGGTAATCTTACTCTCTTTACCCCAATCGGTCAATAGACCGCCGAATATTTATTTTGTGGCTTGCGTGAGGTTTATCTAACTCTTGCGCCCTCTTGTCGGCATCTTATATGCCGCTTTGCTTGTACGTAGCCCGTTACGCCTTTGACAATGGCGACAGTTAATCTGCACGACATAAGACGAAATCGTTTTGAGAGACTAATGACCGTTTTTGGGTTGAAATGCCATTGCAAACTTCATGAAAACCAGCGGGTTTGCAATATGCGGTCTTTTGCACGATAAAAGGTGGCATTTTGTCGCACAAAAGAAGACCTTTTACACTGCAAAATGCCATCTTTTAAAATTCGATGAGTACCGAGTGATTATGAAAACGACAAAATGGAGAGTTATGGAAGTTAAAGAATCTATCACTACGCGGTGCTCCGTTAGAAGTTAAAGCCAAATGCCTTGGTTGTTGACTGCTGCGTGGCTATTGGCTCTAACTTCCTTAACTTCTCTAAATTCTTTAACTTCTTATCATTTCACCGTTACCTTATTGCCTGCCAAAGTGAACTTAGCCACGCCCATGTCGTTGAGCGCACGGAGCACGTCGGACAGCGATGTGGTGCGCGGCAGACTGATGTGTACGCGCGTGTCTGCGGCCCGTCGGTCGGTAAATACGATACTTGTGTTATACCACGAGCCGATGTCGTTCATCACGTCTTCCAGCCTTTCGTTGTCGAATATGAACATTCCGTGAGTCCATCCGGCCATGGCCGTAAGGTCGGCTTGCGCCACTTTTACGTCACGTCGGCCGCCGAGCGTGGCCATCTGGCCGGGCTTCAGCGTTACGGTATGCCGCCCGCTGTCGTCTCTGACGCGCACTTTGCCGCTGTAGAGCGTTACCGAATGGCTGATGTTGGGATATGCCCTGACGTCGAACACGGTGCCGAGCACTTCGGCACGGACACCGTCCGCATGTACGATGAATGGCTGGCTCTTGTCGTGATGGACGTCAAAGCGTGCCATGCCGGTAAGCCGCACTTCCCTTGTTGGCTGCCCGTCGAAGCTCTCGGGATATTCTATGCGTGAGCCGGCGCCCAAGAGTACGTGTGTTCCGTCAGGCAAAACAACGGTCAGGGTGGTGGCTGTCGGCGTGCTTACAACCCTCTTTCCTCCGTCAACGGTATGTACAATGCCGTCGGGAAGATCGGCGGCGACGAAGGTTCCACTGCCGTATTGTACGGCCGTCAGCCTGTTCCAAGGCACGAAAAGCACCGCGGCGAGAACCACGGCGGCGGCCGCTATAATGCCGATGGACAGTCGGACAATCTTTCGGCGGCGGTTTGTGCGGTAGTGCTTTGCCTCAAACTCGGCCCATGCCTGCTGTGTCTCGTCGTCGGTAGGCAGGTCGCCCAGAGCCTCGCCGAGGGTGTACAGCAGGCTGAGGTCGTCTTTTTCAAGACCGTTTACGTCTTTATATGTCTTATCATTCATTATCAATCCTCCTTTTGTTTTATTCTTTCCCTAAGTATGTTGAGCGCCTTCCGTATATGCTTCTTCACCGTTTCGTGGCTTATGCCGAGGCGTTCGGCGGCCTGGCGGTGCGTGTTGTGCTCGTAGTAACACATCCTTATGATGCTCCGTGTAGGCTCTTCCAGGGTGCTTGCCACGGCTTCAACCTTGCCCAGCAGGCGTTCGTGCTCGCTCCAGTCGGCTTCGCCTAAAGTGCGGACGGCCTCGGCCAGCTGCTCGGTATGGCTGCTTTCCACCTTCAGGTGCTTCAGTCTGTTAAGGCAGGCGTTGCGCACGCACAGGCCGAGCCACGCCCCTTGCTCCTCCGCCTTCAGGCTGTCGAAGCGCCGCCACGCCCGCTCCATCACGTCCGCCACTATGTCGCGGGCCTCGTCGCGGTCGCCCGTAAGCTGCACGGCGAGGCGCACCAGTCGTGCGTAGTGCGACATAAACATCTGTCGGAACTGCTCCCTGTCATTGTCTTTTGTATTCATTTATGTTGTCTTGGCTGATTTCGGGGTGCAAAATTAGCCATTATCCTTGTAACCACGGCATTACAGACGCTGTTTTTCGGCTTGTCCCGCGCCCGTTCCCTTGTATTTGCTCTTCGTAGCGTTGAACGTGTACGTTAGGCTCAGCTTTATCCTGCGGCTGTCGCCTTCGTTGCGGGTGTCATAATAAGTGTGGTCGCCGTACACGGTGAAACGGTAGCGCCCGGTGTTGAAAATGTCGTCGACGTTGAGGCCGATTTTCAGCGATTTGTCCTTGAAGAACGTCTTTGCCACGCGCAGGTCGACCTTTCCCCGTGGCTGGTCGATGGCGTAGCTCATCGTCGCCCGTGTGCTGTAAGTGGCCTTCAGGTTGACGAACCAGCCCTTGGGCAGCACGAAACTGTTGTCAAGACGGAAGTCGAAGCATGCCTGGTTTTTAAGATACGGTATGCCGAGCGACGTCGCGTCGGAGTCGTACCAGTTTACTCCGGCCGACAGGCTGGGCTGGTAGACGCCGAACTTTGGCGTCAGGTTTATGCTTGCCCCGTACTGGTTGGTGTACGGAATGCTTGCCATTGTCTGCAGCATTACGCCCGGATGAGTCTCGTCGTTGTACGGTTTGAAGTACGATGTGTACATGTTCAGGCAGTAGTCGTACCATATCGTGAAGTTAATCCACCGCCATCCGCCGTCCAAAGTCACCATATGGTGCTTCTGGGGAACGAGCAGTGGGTCGCCGTTCTCGTACAAATACTTGCTCTTGTAGCTGACGGCGCTCGACAGCATGTCGTACGACGGACTGAGCTTCATCAGCCTGTAAGACAGCGCGAGGTTCCAGTCGCCGTGGCTGTAGCTTGCCGTTGCCGACGGCAGAAAGTCGTTGTACGTGGGGCTTTGCTCGCTTTTGAATACGCCGGCCTCGTAATATTTGGTGCGCTGATGCTCGTAACGGAGACCCGCCTGGAGGCTGAAGCGGCCGAGAGTGACGGTATAGTCGGCAAAGGCCGAGTAATATTCCTGGCGCAGATGGTCGTCGGCGTCGGCCGAGAAGCCGCTCTGCACGAAGCGGTCACGGCGGTCGGTGAAGGTCTCTTCGGTGCCGAAGGCCAGCGTTCCTTTCCACAACGGCGCCGAGACAACCAGCTTGGCGGCGTACAGGTCGTTGTCAACGTCGTTGTACGACTCGGCGTCCGTAGTGCCGTTATTTGCCGCTGTCTGCCACGAACGGGAGTTGCCGCCAACGTAGTCGGCGTTGAAGTCGATGTCCCAACGCCCGAAGGTAGCCGTGTAATAGGCGTTTACGGAGTGGTTCCAGCCGTCTGCCGACTCGTTGTAGGAGTTCGTCTCGATGTCGTCAAACAGCTCGCCGTCACGGTAAACTGTGGTGTTTCCCCATGAGCGGGCCTTCTCGCGGCCGAGCGTACGGCTAAGTTCGTAGCGCACGCCTAACGACTGATGGTCGTCGGGTTCATAGTTAAAGCCCGCCTCTCCCTTGAAGTTGGCCGCGCGGCGGCTGTTGTTCTGCTTTGTCTCCATGCGCCAGAGCGACGACGTAGTCATTGTGCTCACCCTGCTGATGTCGCTCAGTGAGCCGTTCTCACGGAAGTTTCCTTTAAGGAAAACGTCAAGCCCGCCCGTACGGTAGTTCAGCGCAACGTTCTCGCGTCCGCCCGCCTTGCGGCTCTGCGTCCACTCTCCGTACATCTGTCCGCTGAGTCCCTGGCCGCGCAGGCGTATCGTCTTGAGGCGAATCACGGCGCCGACGTCAGACGAATATCTCGCCCCGGGGTTCATGATAAGCTCTGCCTGCTGTATGTCCGAGGCCTGTATGCGGCTCAGTTCGTCCTTGTCGCGCACCTTGCGTCCGTTCATATACACCTCCACGGCACCACGTCCTATCACGCTGTAGCTGCCGTCCTCGCCCGTTACGAAGGGCAGATGGCCAATCATGTCGTCGGCAGAGCCCATCTGGGCGAGCGCCGTTCCGGCCACGTTGGCCACTATGTTGCCGCCCTTGCGCTTAATCATGGGGCGGTTGTTGGTCACGGTCACGCCTTTAAGCTGCTTCGTTTCGTCCTTCAGGGCTATGGTGTTGTCGGCACGGCAGGGCACAATGGCCGTGCCGTAGCCTACGAACGACACCTTCAGGACGCACTCTTGCGAGGGCATGTCGGGCAGGGCGAACGTTCCGTCGTCGGCCGTTACGCAGCCAGTAACGTACTTCCTGCCGGCAGCGGTCAGCATAACAACGTTGGCGAAAGCCAGCGGACGGCCCTGCTCGTTGGTCACACGGCCGCTCACGCCGTGGCCTTTGCTGCTGCCGCTGCTGTATTGTACGACGAAGTAAATGTCCCTCTCGACAAACTTAAACGGCTTTCCCTTCAGCACCAACGCCAGCGCCTCGGCCTGCGTCTTGCCTTGGATATTGGCCGTTACACGGTAACGCTCGGTCTCGGCGTAGGTAAACAGGATGCTCTTTCCGCCCGAACGCTCTATCTTCTTGAGCGCCGAGGGCAGAGGCTCGTCGGCAAGGCGCAGCGTAACCAGCCTGTCGCCGCGTGGCAATTCGGCCGCTGCTGCCATGCAAATCGTGGCCATGCAGACGGCCAACAGTGTCTTGATGTAATTCATGGGTCAGTAAGTTGTTATATGGTCTGTTTTTATTTATACAACAACTTACTGGCTGAAAAGGTTACGGATACGGCTCGTTTTTATGAGATATTAACACTTCTCTTAATCAGGATGGTGTCTCTTTTTTATCCAGGCTGTTGCATATCGTAAAGCAGATGGTGCCCTCTTGCAAGCAAGAAAGTCACATGTTATTACGCACACGACAACCTCTTGTAACCAAGAAAGTCATACCACATTACATGCACAACCGCCTTTCGCCTTCCAAAAGGCCATCAATTAGGCGCTAAAAGGCTGTCTTTTACAAGCTAAAAGATGGTCTTTTGCAACGCATTGAGTATCAAACTGTTACACAATCGGTGTTTTTTAAGTCGACAAGTAGACTTCTTTAAGTCGACAAGTCAACAAGAGACAAGCAGACAAGGAGATATGTTTTTCTTCTTATATGGATTGCACCCATACATTATTATATATACTTACAATGCAAATCTCCTTGTCTGCTCGTCTCTTGTTGACTCGTCGACTAAACAAATCTCCTTGTCTGCTCGTCCCTTGTCAACTTGTCTACTAAACAAATCTCCTTGTCTGCTCGTCTCTTGTTGACTCGTCGACTATAAAAAAAAGTTAAACCGTTGGCTGTGCAGATTATTTTTTGTTACTTTGCACCAAATTAGGTGTGTTATAGCCACTAAGTAATGGGTAAAAGACGAAACAAAACCCGCGTCCGCCATGGATTGCAGGGTATAACTTTATGTATAAGCACGGCGTTGGTGCTGATTTTATTAGGTATGGTGGTGTTCTCCGTGCTGTCGGCGCGGAACTTGTCAGCGTATGTAAAGGAAAACCTTACCGTAACGATGATGTTGGGCGAAGACATGACGGACCCCGAGGCGCGCCAGTTGTGTAACGAACTGCATAAACGGCCGTATATCAGCCATCTTACGTATATTAGCAAGGAACAGGCGCTGAAAGAACAGACCGAGGCTATGGGCACCGACCCGAGCGAATTTCTCGGTGTCAACCCTTTCGTGGCATCAATAGAGCTGCAACTCAAGGCGCAATACGCCAACACCGACTCGCTGAAATGGATATCAAAAGACCTTAAGAAAGACTCGAAGGTTACCGATATAACCTATCCCCAAGACCTTATGGACAGCGTAAACCGCAACCTTAACAAGATAAACCTTGTATTGCTGGTGCTCGCGGTGTTGCTTACATGCGTGTCGTTCTCGCTTATCAACAATACCGTCAAGCTGGGAATGTACGCCCGCCGCTTCACAATACACACCATGAAGCTCGTCGGGGCGTCGTGGGGCTTCATCCGTAGGCCGTTCCTCGGCAATGCTGTCGGCATAGGCTTGTTGGCCGCGTTGCTGGCCGACGGCGTTCTGGCAGGCGGCGTTTACGCCCTGTACACATACGAGCCGGGCGTGCTTACGGTGGTAACATGGCAGGTGATGGCCATAACGGGAGCGTCGGTTTTCGTCTTCGGGTTGGTAATTACGCTGTTCTGCGCCTTCGTGTCAGTAAACAAGTTCCTGCGCATGAAGGCCGGCGACCTGTACAAAATCTGACAGGCAGATTTTGAATTAACAATTAAAAATTAACAAATAAACGGCGTGGCGGAGCGCATTCAGGCATTGAACAAGACAAATCCCGTTGTCTGCTTGTTTCTTGTCAACTTGTTGGCTAAACAGATTTCCTTGTCTGCTCGTTCCTCGTCACTCGTCAACTAAAATCATAGAAATGGACAGAAAGAACTTTGCTTTTGACCGAAAAAACTTCATCCTGCTTGCCATCGGCATGGTAATCGTCATTATCGGATTTATAATGATGAGCGGTGGAGGTACTGACGACAACTCTTTTAATCCCGAAATCTTCAGCGCCATGCGCATAAAGGTGGCTCCGGTGGTATGCTTCATAGGCTTCGTGTCGATGATATACGCCATAATGCGTAAGCCAAAAGACGATGAAGGCAATGGTAACGGAAAATACGACAATATCATAAACGACAACAAAAACGCTTAACTTACAGACTTATGGATTTACTTGAAACGGTCATCATCGCCATCGTCGAGGGCCTGACGGAGTTTCTTCCCGTGTCGTCGACGGGGCACATGATAATCGCTCAGAGCTTGCTCGGCGTAGAGAGCACGCCTTTTGTAAAGGCATTTACGGTTATAATACAGTTTGGCGCCATCCTTTCGGTCATCTGCCTTTACTGGAAACGCTTTTTCTATCCTAACGCCGAGAGCCGTGGCGAGTCGTATTGGCGCTCGATGTTCAACTTCTACGCCCGCCTCGTGGTGGGAGTTCTGCCGGCCGTAGTGCTCGGCCTGGCGTTTAACGACTTTATCGAGTCTAACCTCGGCAACGTCCAGTTGGTGGCATGGATGCTCATTATAGGCGGTATTTTCATGCTCTTTTGCGACAGGATATTCAATAAAGGCAGCGAAGACACCAAGCTGACGTACAAGCGTGCCTTTATTATCGGCCTTATCCAGTGTATCTCTATGATACCGGGCGTGTCACGCTCGATGTCGACAATCGTCGGCGGTATGTCTCAACGGCTCACGAGAAAGGCAGCAGCCGAGTTCTCGTTCTTCCTTGCCGTGCCGACAATGTTGGGCGCAACATGCCTTGAAATGTACAAAATGCTGACACATGGAAGCGGCTCTCTGCTCACGCAGGGCAACAATCTCGAAACCCTTATAATAGGTTCGGTGGTGGCGTTCGTGGTTGCCATACTTGCGATAAAGTTCTTCATCAACTATGTTACGAAGTATGGCTTTGCCGCGTTCGGCTGGTATCGTATCATTGTGGGGCTTATTATAATCGCCTGCGGACTGATGGGCGTTGAAATGAAAATGGTTGACTAAAGCGCAATGAACTTTCACGAAGGAGAAATCATACGCCTTAACAAGCCGTACAGGATGTCGAGTTTCGGCGCGTTGGCACGTGTGCGTTACCTCATTTCGCAAAAGCTCGGCGTGAAAAGGATGAAGACCGGCCATGCCGGAACGCTCGACCCGCTGGCCACCGGCGTGCTCCTGCTCTGCACGGGGCGTGCCACCAAGCGCATTGACGAGCTGCAACAGCACACCAAGGAGTACACTGCAACGCTGCAACTTGGCGCCACCACGGCCAGCTACGACATGGAACATCCCGTTGACGCGACGTATCCAACGGAACATATCACCCTCGACCTGATAAAGGAAACGCTCCCGAAGTTCGTCGGTGAGATACAACAGGTGCCGCCGGCGTATTCTGCCTGCAAGGTGAACGGCGACCGCGCGTACGACCTTATGCGTAAAGGCAGGGACGTGGAGCTGAAGCCCAAGACTCTGAGAATTGACGAAATAGAGCTTACATCGTTTGATCCGGCGCTGATGCAGATGTCGATCCACGTTGTGTGCGGCAAGGGAACGTACATCCGTGCGCTTGCCCGCGACATCGGAGAGGCGCTCGGAAGCGGAGCGTATCTTACCGCCCTGTGCCGCACGAGGGTAGGAGACGTCAGGATAGAGGACTGCGTTACGCTTGACGACTTTCCCCAGTGGCTCGACAAACAGACAATAGAAGACATAATAACGGAGGAAAATAATATATGAAACTGTCACAATTTAAGTTTAAACTGCCCGAAGAACTCATTGCCCTTAACCCGCCTTACCATCGTGACGAGTGCCGGTTGATGGTATTGCACAGGGTGTCGCAGAAGATAGATATGTTTAAAACAGACGAAAAGGGAGAACCTTTGAAGGACGAGGACGGCAAGCCCGTGTACCTCGACTTCCGCAATGTGCTCGACCATTTCGACGAGGGTGACACGTTTATCTTTAACGACACGAAGGTCTTTCCGGCGCGTCTATACGGCACAAAGGAGAAGACCGACGCCAAGATTGAGGTGTTTCTGCTGCGTGAGTTGAACGAGGAAATGCGCCTGTGGGACGTCCTCGTCGAGCCGGCGCGCAAGATACGAATAGGCAACAAGCTCTTCTTTGACGACAGCGGAACGATGGTGGCAGAGGTAATCGACAACACTACGAGCCGCGGACGCACGCTGCGCTTCCTCTACGACTGCCCTCATGACGAGTTCAAGCGCGACCTTTACGCGCTCGGCGAGGCACCACTGCCCCACTACATCGTTGACCGCCGCCCGGCAACTCCCGAGGACTTGGACGACTTCCAGTGCATTTTCGCCAAGAACGAAGGCGCGGTTACAGCCCCGGCTTCGGGTCTGCACTTCAGCCGAGAGCTGATGAAGCGCATGGAAATAAAGGGCATAGAGTTCGCCTTCATAACGCTGCACTGCGCCTTGGGCAACTTCCACGACATCGAGGTGGAGGACCTTACGAAGCACAAGATGGACTCGGAGCAGATGCTAATCGGCGCGGAAGCCTGCAAGACGGTCAACCAAGCGAAGCTGGCCGGCCACCATGTGTGCGCCGTGGGCACAAGCGTTGCAAAGGCTACGGAGACCGCCGTGGGTACGGACAAGCTGCTTAAAGAGTACGAGGGTTGGACTAATAAGTTCATCTTCCCCCCATACGAGTTCGGCGTTGCCGACTCGATGATATCCAACTTCTATCATCCAATGTCGCCGCTGCTCATGTCTACCGCCGCGTTCGGCGGCTACGAGCTGGTGATGCAGGCTTACGACATGGCCGTAAAGAACGGCTACAAGTTCGGCTGCTACGGCGACGCAATGCTTATTGTCAACGACTAAAGGGAGTGAAAAATGAAAAACGAAAAGTGAAAAATCCATTACCTTTTATATAGCATCTGGATTTTTCACTTTTCACTTTTAATTTTTAACTTATCAAAGTGCACACGGTTTATCTCGGATTAGGCACCAACCTCGGCGACCGTAGGCGCAACTTGGAGACCGCCATACGCCTTTTGGAAGAGCATGTGGGCACGGTTGTGCGCACAAGTCAGTTCCACGAGACCGAGCCTTGGGGCTTTTCGTCAGACAACATGTTCATGAACGCCGCCGTGTGCATCGACACACAGCTATCTCCGCGCGGCCTTCTCGAAGCCACGCAGACCATTGAGCGCGAAATGGGACGCACGGTGAAGTCCACCGACGGGCGGTATCACGACCGCATAATCGACATCGACATACTGCTGTATGACGACCTCCACATGGACGGACCCGACCTGAAAATACCGCATCCGCTGATGCACGAGCGCGACTTCGTGATGCTCCCGCTCGGCGAAATACTTGCACACAAACCATAAAAAGCACGCACCAAGACATGAAGATGATTTCAGAAAGTGACAAACAATTCGGCTGGGAGGACGTAAACACCCTATTGGGAGGCATCGTCCTCGTGCTTTACGTCTGCCTGAAGGAAAAGGAAGCCTCGCCGGCATGGCTATACTTGGTTACCGGACTGCTTGCCATAACCATAGGTGTAACCAATTTCATGAGATACCGCAACAAGAGGAAGCACGGGAAAAGCGCGGCGTTGACATTCTTCCTCTGTATATTGTTCACCCTGTGGGGCGTCGGCTTCATCGTCCAGGCGCTTGCCTTGCTCCTGTAAACACCTGCCAACCTTTATAATAAACCCAGCTATGAACAACCTGCTTGTAAAGTTTTTCGCATACGCCGACATGCTTTTCATGACGGCATTCATCCTCGCCGTACTCATTGGCGACATCAAATGGTTTTCCGTCACAACGTCCATCGCCCTGCTGGCGTTCGGCATCGCGGGCGTGGCTCACGCCCTGCTAACGCGCAACGGGCGGCCGCAGAACTACATATACGTATGCGGTCTCGACGCGCTCGTCGGTCTCGTGGCCGTCATCTTGGGAGTAACCACAGGCTGGTGGAACTAAAAACGCACCGTAATGAACAAGCAAAACATACTCGCCTGGCTGCAAGTAGCGGTCATAATAATGCTCATCATCATGCTTGCCATAGCCAACACGTGGTTCAGCGAGCCGCAATACTTGCAGGCATCAGCCCTGTTCACGCTCATGGGAGCCGTCGGAACGGTGCTAAGCCTGTCGTGCCATGACCGGCTGAAAAGCCCCCGATTGGTGTACTTCCTCATCACATTGGCTGGCGGCGCACTGTTCATCGCCCTGCCATTCGTGTGATTTTACTTGAAGAATAGGCCGAATTGGCCCAATAAGCCCAATGGGACTGATACGCCGGAAGCTGCCGACAAGGCATTTGTATTTAACTTCCTTAACGTGAATTCGGTATAAGAAAACATCCTTTGTAGGGACATAATTCATTATGTCCGCACGTTCTGAAAGAACGTTTTATTGTGCTGCGCTTAGGTAATACGCCTCTTCGCGGCGTGCGGACATAATGAATTATGTCCCTACAAAGGATGTTTTCAGATTTTCATGAAAAACAATCTTTATACCAAACTCACGTTCCTTTAACTTCTATAACTCCTTTAACTTCCTACAAGAAACGCGAAAGCGCGAAACAAGCATAATGCTGTTTCGCGCTTTCGCGTTTCTTGTAGTCTATTCTTCAATTACTTCGCTTAACGGCGCAGACCAAGAGCCTTGATGATGGCACGGTAACGGTTGATGTCGCGCTTGTACAGATAGTCAAGCAGACGGCGGCGCTTGCCGACGAGGATAGTCAGCGAACGCTGCGTTACGTGGTCCTTGTGGTGCTGCTTAAGGTGCTCCGTCAAGTGGGCAATACGGTATGAGAACAATGCTATCTGGCTCTCTGCCGAACCAGTGTCAGTGTTAGACGTTCCGTACTTGCCGAAGATTTCCTGCTTTTTAGCTGAATCTAAATACATTTGTTTGTGATTGATTAAAAGTTTCTAATTACATCCTTCGGGCGGAACTGCGCCTCAATCACGGGCGCGGCCGTCGTCGAATGCATCGGATTTTCCGAATTCGGGTGCAAAGGTAGCAAATATCTGCGACATGTAAAACATTTTCCTAACATTTTAACTACCTTTGTCAAATAATCAACTCAAACACAACAACATGAAGCATCTTCTCCTGTCAGTGCGCCAAGTGTGGCGCAGATTAGGGCAAAGCCGCAACATCGTGCCCGCAACTGTCATCCTGCTTACGGCCTTGTTGCTGCTGCGGGCCTTGCAGGGGTTCAACGCCAGCGACGACGGTTTTGTACTTTCAGCATACGCGCTGGCATTCACGTCGCCCGGTTCGGTGGCTTATTCCTTTTTATATTATTGGCTTGTAAACATCGGCGCAGCATGGAACGCCGTCTTCCATGACCTCGGCATCTACGGCTTCCGCGTGTTCGAGTGCGCCGTGCTGGCACTCAACGCCCTGTTGGTGAGCCATGTTTGCGGTATGGCGAACATCCGCAAGTGGTGCGTTGCAACGGCTCTTGTACTGGCATACTCAAGGCTTTACTGGGTGGAAGTGTTTGAATACAACAGTGCGTCGGGACTTGTCGCATCGCTGATAGTGCTGCTTATGATGACGGCCTTTACGCGCCGCAGCCCCAAGTGGATGCTGTTTGCCGGCGCAGCGTTCGGCTTTGGAGTATTCGTGCGCCTTCCCAACGCGGCTCTGGGCTTACTCCTGCTGGGCGTAATACCGTATAGCAGACTTGCGAATTACCCCCCCCCCGAACGCTTAAAATGACATTATTCGCCGTCATCGGTGCACTGACTGGCATCGCTGCAACGCTTGCCTATATGTCGGCTATGGGACATTTGCCTCATTTTAAAGACGCGCTTGCCGACGCGCTTTTCCTCGTCGGCAACCCTGAAAACTCCCACTCTTCCTGCAACATGCTGCTGTCCGTAGCGCGCAACTACGTCATAGCAGCCGCGTGCCTTGCAGCTTTAGCTGCCTGCCCTGCCATATATTCGGTATTGTCTGCCAAGAGCGGACGCGTGCGTGGCGGGCGTTTTGCCATGGCGTTGCTTATTACGGCTCACCTGCTTGCCGTTGTCAAGTGTCTGCCTTACAATCTCTTCATGCTCAACGGACTATGCCTTGCCGCGTGCCTGTACGTCGGTTATGTACGCAGACACGACATGCCCGTGGCCTGCCTGTCGGCTCTCGCCCTGCTTGCGGCGGTGCTCTTGCCGCTCGGCAGCGACGGAGGCATAGGCACGTTCGGCATTCACAACCTTTGGCTCGCCATGCCCTTCGTGCCATGCGCGGCAGTTTTGTGGCTGCGGCGGTTCAAGGGCGAGAGACTGGCAGTCAACTCCGCATTCGTCAGTTCGGCGTTCGCACTACTGTTAGCATACAACACATACCGCACGTTCATGCCTGCATACTACGAGCAGGGGACGCGCCTTGACGACGTTTGCAGCATCAGTCACCCCCGGGCCGGCGTCTACACTGACGCCAAGACGGCGCACGACATCAACGGACTACTTGCCGCCATGCGCACCGAAACAGCCGAAGGCGACACTCTCTTGGTGCTCGGACACACCCCGATGATACATTATCTCACACTGACAAGCCCCTACCTTGGCAACCCTTGGCCGTGGATATTCGGCGCGGACTACTGCCGTATGCGGCAGACTTGCGCACGCCGTGACGGCAACGAGCTACCAGTGGTTGTGGCAGTGCGCGCCGACATAAGCCGCGGCGACAGCCTGTCGAAATGGGCATGGGGCTTCCTGACCGACGGACAATACACCGTCGCGTACCAAAACAGCACCTATACGCTGTACCTTCCACCGCGAAAAGCAAGGCCGCAGGCCGTCAGACGCAAATCTGACGGAATGTAAGCACAACGAAAGGAATACTTACACATTGATTTACGTTGACGCTCCAGGACGGCGATATTTTGCAAAACAAAACTTCAGCGCGGAAATATCGCAAGCAGAAGTGTGCAAAATTAAAACACACAACATCAATAATTTACACGCTTAAACATGTTATTTGTGCAATAAATCGGCACGGAAAACGCTGCGAAAGGCCGTGTTTTGCACCGCCAAAAGCCGTCAACACGGCTTGAAACGGCGGCCCTTGCGACGGCAAAAGGCCGTCAATCGCATTGCAAAAGGTGGTCTTTTACAAGATGAAAGGCCGCAAACGGCCTTCCGTGCTGCCGTTTACGGCCTTGTCGTTTCCTATTTCACGCAAAACCATTGGCATTCTCATGTTGACACATTGATACCGTTTTGCGCCGTTATCATTGCTTTTTGACATTGCAGACGATTTGCGCCGAACAGGCGTAACGCCATGTTACAAAACGCTGAAAACGCCCTGCACTTAGTAATTTTCTTAACCCTTAATGCTTAATTCTTAATTAAATAATGTAATTTTGCACCCGATTTTACAAGGTATTAGTATGCAAGACATTAGGAACATAGCGATTATCGCCCACGTAGACCACGGCAAGACCACGCTCGTGGACAAGATGATGTTGGCCGGAAACCTGTTCCGCGACGGACAGGACTTGAGCGGCCAGGTGCTCGACAGCAACGACTTGGAGCGTGAGCGAGGAATAACCATACTCTCAAAGAACGTTTCGATTAACTGGAAAGGTACGAAAATCAACATCATAGACACCCCGGGACACTCTGACTTCGGCGGCGAGGTGGAGCGCGTCTTGAACATGGCCGACGGCTGCCTGCTGCTGGTTGACGCCTTCGAAGGCCCCATGCCGCAGACCCGCTTCGTGCTTCAGAAGGCCCTGCAAATAGGTCTTAAGCCCATAGTTGTGGTCAACAAGGTTGACAAACCCAACTGCCGTCCCGAGGAAGTGTACGAGATGGTGTTCGACCTGATGTTCTCGCTCAACGCCACCGAAGACCAGCTGGACTTCCCCGTGGTGTACGGCTCGGCCAAAAACGGCTGGATGGGCGAGGACTACAAGGTGCCTACGGACAACATCAACTACCTGCTCGACAAGATTGTGGAGGTAATCCCCGCTCCGCGCGCACTCGAAGGCACGCCCCAGATGCTCATTACCAGCCTCGACTATTCAAGCTACACCGGCCGAATAGCCGTTGGTCGCGTCCACCGCGGCACGCTCACCGAGGGCATGAACATTACCATATGCCACCGCGACGGCTCGCAGGAGAAGACCAAAATAAAGGAACTGCACACCTTCGAGGGCATGGGGCACGTAAAAACTCCCAGCGTTTCGAGCGGCGACATCTGCGCCATCATCGGCCTGGAGAAGTTTGAAATAGGCGACACTATCTGCGACTTCGAGAACCCCGAGCCGCTTCCCCCCATCGCGATTGACGAGCCTACGATGAGCATGTTGTTCACAATCAACGACTCGCCGTTCTTCGGCAAGGAGGGAAAATTCGTCACCAGCCGCCACATCAACGACCGCTTGCAGAAGGAATTGGAGAAAAACCTCGCCCTGCGCGTGGCTCCCTTCGGCGACTCTACCGACAAGTGGCTCGTCAGCGGACGCGGTGTGCTCCACCTCTCGGTGCTCATCGAGACCATGCGCCGCGAGGGTTACGAGCTTCAGGTAGGCCAACCGCAGGTAATATACAAGGAAATCGACGGCGTAAAATGCGAGCCCATCGAGGAGCTTACCATAAATGTGCCCGAAGAGTTTGCCAGCAAGATGATTGACATGGTTACCCGCCGCAAGGGCGAAATGACGTCAATGGAGAGTCAGGCAGACCGCGTCAACATCGAGTTCGACGTGCCTTCGCGCGGCATCATCGGCCTGCGCACAAACGTGTTGACCGCCAGTCAGGGCGAAGCCATCATGGCTCACCGCTTCAAGGAGTACCAGCCTTACAAGGGAGACATCACCCGACGCATCAACGGCAGCATGATAGCGATGGAGACGGGAACGGCCTACGCATATTCCATAGACAAGCTGCAAGACCGCGGCAAGTTCTTCATCGACCCGGGCGAGGAGGTCTACGCCGGCGAGGTTGTAGGCGAACACGTACACGACAACGACCTTGTGGTGAACGTTACGAAAGCAAAGCAGCTGACAAACACGCGCGCCAGCGGCTCTGACGACAAGGCTCGCATCGTGCCGCGCACCGTCCTCTCGCTCGAGGAAGCCCTTGAATACATCAAGGAGGACGAGCTTGTAGAAGTTACGCCGAAGTCGATGCGTATGCGCAAAATCATCCTCGACCACAACGAACGCAAGCGCGCCAACAAGCAATAATGCGCGAAGCGCAAATTAAGAATTAAGAGTTAAGAATTAAGAAAATATGCTTTGAAACAGCAACGGTGATTTTCTTAATTCTTAACTCTTAATTCTTAATTTGTAAAAGGCAGTTCTCCGCAGCTTGTTTGGATGACATACAAGGTCTATTAATGAAAGCATTTGTTCCGCCGGATTTGCAATCCGGCGGGTTTTTTTTT
>ENA-OPIO01000362-OPIO01000362.1-human-gut-metagenome-genome-assembly--contig:-NODE-362-length-16383-cov-3.172771_pt1 | contig 16383 bp, 15 predicted proteins | sample MGYA00241395_ERZ501636 | MGnify/ENA primary metagenome ERZ501636 (study PRJEB25962, sample SAMEA2042198) | human gut metagenome | biome: human gut; feature: human-associated habitat; material: faeces... | reverse complement strand
GAAAAGCTGCACCAGCGGACTTAACAGATTTTAGTACATTTATCACCACACGGAGTTTTTTTATTCTTACTGCTTTGCAAAGAATAGTAACAAATATTATAGGTTCGACTCCTTTGGCCTATGGAATTAATTATTTGCTCATACCTCCCTTTATATTGTTGATTCTAATTGCAGTAGGCAAATTGTTAAAACACAACTGTAGCAAATTCTACTATCTGACAACAGGTGGTCGCTAATCATATCATCAATGAATATCCTTATTTTTACTTATAGTATAACTCGTAAAGCCGGAGGCGTATTTGATGCAGTTCGTGAGTTATTCACAAACAAAGCTTTCAATTCTCAACGCCTCAAGATTCTATCCTTTCGGGACGAATATTGCAAGGAAGATATTCTGCAGTGGAACGGTTTACCTATCCAACTGTTCGATGCAGGATTTCTATTGCATTCCTCGGAAGCAAAACGGGCTTTGCTACACTCTGACGCAGATATCCTTCACATGGAAGCATTGTGGCGCTGTCCGCATCTGTGGATGACAGATTGGAAAAAGATGCATCCCAATAGCCCTATAGTCTGCTCTCCACATGGAATGCTTGACCCATACATCATACAGTCGCAAGGAAAGTTTAAAAGAATCATATCCAACCTTTTCTTTCAAAAAGGCTTGGAAGCCGTCGATTGTTATCATGCGTTATGCCAAAAAGAATTAGAGGATATCCGTGCGTATGGTCTGAAACAACCGGTAGCGATTATTCCCAACGGAGTAAACATGCCTGATACGGCAAAAAGCTTCGAACGGACAGACGATAAAAAGCATTTGCTGTATTTAGGACGGTTGCATAAGAAAAAGGGAGTTGACATGCTTTTAAAAGCTATTGTACAAATCAAAAATGAAAAACCGGCTTTATTGGCTGACTGGCATATAGATTTGGTAGGCTGGGATCATGAAAACTGCCTGACTGAACTGAGACAAATAGCACAAGAAGGACATTTAGAAGACATCGTTACCTTTCATGGGGGATTATTCGGCGAAGATAAATGTCGAATGTATGCCACTTCGGATGCCTATATCTTGCCCTCTCATGGTGAAGGATTGCCTATGACTATACTGGAAGCATGGTCATGGAAGCTGCCTGTTGTTATGACAGCTAAATGTAATATCCCTGAAGGGTTTGAGGCAAATGCAGCTATCCGTATCGATGATACAGTAGAATCCGTGAAGCAAGGTTTGACAACACTTTTGTCCATGAGTACTGAGCAAAGGGTACAAATAGGAATCAACGGTTATCAATTAGTCAAAGAAAAGTTCACATGGGACGCTTCAGCTAATAAAATGATACAATTATATAGTTGGCTATTAGGGGAAACGGCAAAACCAAGTTTTGTCTTTGACTAACCTGTTCAGAGTGAGGGATGTTATCACAAAAATAGTGAAGGATTTGGGAGGAACGATTATCACACAAATTTCAACTGGGCGGATAATATTTCACAATATTTATTGGCACAACGACTTTTCGAGGAACATCGAAATAAAATAGAAGAGCTGTAGAAATGTCATACACCAATGATTCTAAGTCAAAGCTCCTTACCAAATTTGTTCATAAAAAAGAAACGTTCCCTCCCATACTTGTAGAATTCACATGTAACACGTACTCTGGGTATAGCGGTCTATAGAGCTTATGAGAGGGCTGGCAGCACATCTGCCTCTCTTTATTCATTTCTGACATATCCATTAACATAATAGAGGAAGACATACCTAAACATATACGCAAATGAAAACAATTGGCATCATTACCATAGTAAAAGTTAATAATTACGGAGCTGAATTGCAAGCCTTCGCATTACAACGGAAACTTAATCTAATGGGCTATAAAGCGGAAATTATTGATTACCTTTTTTATAAAAACAAGGAATTCAAGAAAGAGAAGGTATCAAGACCCTATTACAACTTCCCTCTAAAGAAAAGAATAAAAGAATTTTTGTTGCCCATTATAGAAGAAATGAAGTCTCTTCCTCATTATAAGAATTATCAAAACAGGATAAGGGGATTTGAGCGGTTTCATAACAAATACACAAGATTCTCTCCTGTCAGGTATTACTCATATTCTCAATTATATAAAAACCCGCCTGTCTATGATGTCTATTGTGTGGGAAGTGACCAAGTATGGAATCCTAATTGTTATACATCGTTGAATCCATATTTTCTGACTTTCGCACCGAAATCTTCCAAAAAGATAGCTTATGCTTCCAGCTTTGGGGTCAAAAACTTACCCAATGATGCGAAAAACATATATAAAGAAAACCTTGCTCAACTTACGCACATTTCCACAAGAGAAAAAACAGGGATAAAAATCATCAAGGACTTGACAGGAAGAGAGGCGAAACTCGTTTTGGATCCAACTTTCTTGCTCACCCAAGAAGAGTGGAACGAGATAGCGAACTGCTCTAAAGTGCCTAATTATAAATACATTTTATTATATGTATTGAAAGACTCTAAGTTCATCACGAAAACCGCTATGGAGCTATCCAAGTTATCTGGGCTGAAAATCGTAAGAATCACGAAAGGGGCATTCAAGCAAGATTCAAATAAGTCTATTCTTGATATCACTGACGCCGCACCTGATGATTTCATCGGATTGTTCAGCAAAGCAGATTTGATTTTAACGAATTCTTTTCACGGGACGGTATTTTCCATTATCTATCAGAAAGACTTTTATACCATACTAAAAAAGGACAAGGACAATAATTCTAGACAAATTGATTTGCTGAACAGCTTAGACCTTGGCAACAGGCTTGTCTATGAAGGCAGCTTCCTACAGCAACCATCTATTGATTATAAAATTTCTAATCCGAGAATAGAGAAATTAAGACATCAATCTCTTGATTATCTTATCAACGCTATTGAAAACTGACATGAACAAGATATTCCCTACCCTCTGTGGCGAAAATGACTGCACCGCCTGTGGCACATGTTATCAAACCTGTCCACATAACGCCATCAGCATGACAAAAGATGAGAAAGGTTTTTTATACCCAAAGATAAATCCAGACAAATGTGTGGGATGCTTATTGTGTGAAAAAAGATGCCCGATTATTTCTTCTCAAAGAACAGTCAATCCACCCCCCAACATATATGCGTGTTGGCATAAAGACAAGAACATTCGATTAAAAAGTTCTTCAGGAGGAGCCTTTTCCGCTATCGCGGAGTATGTATTAAGAAATGGCGGCATTGTTTGGGGGGCGGCATACACACAAGACTTGGAACTGACTTATCAGTATGTTAAGAAGATAGAGGATATTGATAAACTGCGGAGGTCTAAATATATACAAGCAAAGGTGAATGACACTTTTAGAACTATCAAAGCGCAATTGGAAGAGGGTTCTGTCGTGCTCTTTACGGGAACCTCTTGCCACGTTCGGGGATTGTATGCATATCTACCGCAAAGATTCCACAAGAATCTGATAACAATTGACTTCATTTGTCACGGTGTTCCTTCTCCCGCTGTATTCAAGAAATATATCCATTGGCTGGAACATAAGTATGATGACAAGATGGTTGATTTTAATTTCCGGGACAAGCAATACGGATGGGACAATGGCGTGTTGACAGTAGGTTATTTCCAGAATAAAGGCAAGAAAGTTTTCATGAACAATGAAAACAGCTATTTTTATGGTATGCTACACGACATGTTTATCAGACCTTGCTGTCATGAATGCAAGTCAAATGGTGTACAACGGGAGGCTGATTTTACAATCGCTGACTTTTGGGGCATAGGTAGAAAATATAAGTTCGATCAGCAGAAAGAACGGAATTACGGAATATCGTTATTGGCCTTGAACTCAAGGAAGGCGCAAGAACTATATGAAGCTGGAGTAAAAGACAATTTGATTTCTTTCCAAAGGCCTCTTCAAGAAGCATATGAAGGGAATCGGAATTACAGATATTCCGCCAAGAGAAATCCTAAAACCCCAGATTTCTGGAAGGAATTTTTGGCAACGGATAATTGGGACGAACTTCTCCATTTCTTTCAACCTACATTTAGTGAGCGATGCAAATTAATGGTGAAGAAATATTGCGGTCCTACAATCGCTAATAGATTGAGAAAGATAATAGGAAGGTAATCATAAAAACTAAAACCATGATGAAAGATAAATTGAAACTAACTAAGTATGAGATAAACAAGAATCAGATAGTGTATTTCTTTGATGCTCCAAAGAAGTTATGCAAGTTCTATAAAAATCCAGACGCTGCCCACCTATTCATAGAATATCCTGAGGATTGTGACTTATCCAAAGTGCCTCCTGCTGTATTAATGGTGCCTTTTGTGTCTAACATGTTAACGATGACCATGCTTCTAAATATTTCTATAGAAGTTCCCGAGTTGGACAAGACCTTTTTCGGATCCCTTAACAAAATAAAAGCGGCATATAAGCACATGTTCCCTTATATCCACTTCAATTTTGACGTTACCCCTGGCAATGTGGTAGACAACAAAGTCGTTGAACACGCTTCTTCCCTAAGGTCATTGTTCTTTACAGGAGGACTTGACGCGACAAGCGGATTGGTGGAAGTATTATCATTACACCCTCAAGAAGATTTAACGTTAATTAATATATGGGGGGGGGACATTGCCACTAATGACCAGTCAGCCCATGACAGTCTGGTTTCCTATCTGGAGAACTTGAAACAAACCTTGAATGTTGATTACATATTTATCCGTTCCAATTGCCGAGAATTATACAATGAAAGAGCGATAAGTAGACTGACCGCATTGAAAATACGCCCTTGGCACAACCATGGATGGTGGGCAAGTATTGCGCACATCTTATCTATGTCATCTTTAATCGCTCCTTTCAACTATCTGCGAGGAATTCATTGCCATTACATTTCTTCCTCTTACGAAACGTCAAGCAAGACTTTTGATGCAAACAATGAAATGATGGTTAGTGCTATAAAGTTCTGCAATTGTGAATTGAAATCATTGGATAAAGATTTGGACAGAACACAGAAAGCAAAAAAGATTGTCAACTATTGCGAACGGAATAATGTCAGATTCAAATTAAAGGTCTGTTGGTACCAACGTGATGGAGAAAATTGTTCGCATTGCGAGAAATGCTATCGTACGATATTGGATATTATTGTCAACAAAGGTGATCCAAATCTATATGGCTTTGACGTTTCAAAAGATACATTCAAGGAGATGAGGGATTTTCTGCGGAACAATTACGTGAACGTGGGTTATTGGCATCCTCTACTGAATGCCTTCAAAAAGCAAGAGGGTTATTGGAAGACTCAACCAGAAATGTCTTGGATACTGAACACTAAACTCGATGGACCAAAAGCTATCTGTAACAAAGGCTTGCAAGTACTTGGTAAATTCAAAAAAAGTTATAAATGAATGATAAGTATATTGATAATTACACATTGAGAAACAAATTCGTAAGATTAGTCTGGAATGTTTCTTGTCTAATCTTGTTCAGACCCTTTAATTTACCTATATTTAATGGTTACAGAAATGTTATCTTACGATTATTTGGGGCGAAAATAGGTCCTGGAAGTATTGTATATGCCACAAGCAAAATTTGGGCTCCTTGGAATTTGGAAGTCGGATGCCGTACATGCATTGGTCCCTATACTATTATATACAACCCTGGAAAAATCAAATTAGGGAACAAAGTAGCCATCTCACAATACGCCTATCTATGTACAGCTACACATGATTATACTTCCCCACATCACACCTTGTATTGGAAAGATATAATTATCGATGATTATGCTTGGGTAGCTGCGAGAGCATTTGTTTGTCCAGGAGTACACATTGGAGAAAGGGCGATTGTAGGTGCTTGCGCCGTTATGACAAAAGCTGCTGAACCATGGGGTATCTACGCAGGTAATCCCGCAAAGTATATAAAAACCAGAGTCATTAAATATGAACAGTAACACCATCGCTGCAATTATCCTCACCAAAAACGAGGAGAAGCATATAGCCCGCTGCATCAGTTCGCTAAAAGGAATATGCGATGAAATCTTTGTCATCGATTCATTCAGCACGGATAAGACTTGCGAAATAGCGGAAAGCATGGGAGCAAAAGTATATAAGAACCCATGGAAAAATTATGCTACGCAATTCAACTTCGGTGTATATCAATGTCCGATAGAAAGTGAATGGATATGGCGTATAGATGCCGACGAATTTTTGGAAGGGAATATAGGCACAGCCATGAAAAGAGCGTTGGCTGAATGTGGGAACGATGTCAACGGAGTGTATGTGCGAAAACGCATTGATTTTATGGGAAAACCGTTGCTGCACGGCGGCTGGTATCCATCTTATCACCTGAAAGTATTCCGCAAGGGATATGGCGATTGCGAGAACCGTTGGATGGATGAGCATATCCGCATCTTTGACGGAAGGACTATCACCATTGAGGAAGGCAATCAAGTAGACGCAAACTTGAATGACCTGACATGGTGGACGGAAAAGCATAATGGGTATGCCACCCGTGAAACGGTAGATATGTTGTTGATGGAATATGGGTTAGATGCAAAGGCAGAAGAAGTCATCCCCAAGTTTTGTGGAACGGAAGAACAGCGCAAGCGTTGGCTGAAGCTGAAATACATCAAAGCTCCATTGTTTGTGCGTCCGTTTATCAATTTCTTTCTTCGCTATGTTTTGAAAGGAGGCTTCCGGGATGGGAAAGAAGGTTTTATCTGGCACATCCTGCAAGGGTTTTGGTATCGGATGCTGGTGGACGCAAAAATATATGAACTGAAAAAAAGGTTTAACTACAACGAAGAAAATATCAAGAGATTCTTGAAAGAAAAGTATTTGTAATCTCTTTTTTAATCACCTTTTTAACGACAATGCCTTAGAATTGTGGATGTTCTTTTCTTTTATTCCAAAGAACATCATCATAAGAAACTCAATGTTCTATATCCTTTCGCGCATATTTGCCGCCACAGCAAGCCCATGGCTGTACATTCTGATACTCTTTACACTTGCTTGTTTCCTGAAAAACAGGAAAGCGAGAAAAGGATGCTTTATCGGGGCATGGGTGACACTATTTGTATTCAGCAACGGGATGCTATACCAAATAGCATTGAACGCATGGACAAAGGATTATCTGAACATGCCTGACACCACCCGTACCTATCAATATGCCTTGCTGCCGGGAGGATTCAGCAGCTACGACACTAACCGCAAACGGACTGAATACGGTTTTGCCGTAGACAGGCTGGTGGACGCAGCATGTTTCTACAAGCGGGGCATCGTAAGGAAACTGGTAATCACAGGTGACGGTGCGTCCTGCCGTGAAGGCAACCCAAAGGCTTTTATTAAACATTTGGATGAAGTATGGGGCATACGTCCCGAAGACGTGATTATCGAGCCGGACGCAAAAAACACGTTCCAAAATATCAAGCTGTCGCTACAGGCAGTGAAAGACATGAAGAGCGATAACACGTTATTGATAAATTCAGCCATCTACATGAAAAGAACCTTGCAAAGCTGCAAGCAACTGGATTTTCACCCGGCATACTACTCTACCGACATTGATACGACAGTACACACGAATTGGGAAACGTGGATTCCTGATTTCCACGTAACAGATGAATGGATGCGCCTGATCCACGAATGGATAGGCTGCGCGGCATACAGAATCCTGAAATAAATCAAAATCATATACATACATGAAAGTATCCATCATTACGTCTTGCTTCAACCGCGAGGCGACCATTTCACAAGCCATCGAGAGCGTACTGGGACAGGATTATCCGGACATTGAATACATTGTGGTTGACGGGGCAAGCACCGACCATACGTTGGAAACAGTGAACCGCTACAAAGACCGCATTGCAAAAATCATATCCGAACCGGACAAAGGGATGTATGAAGGAATCAACAAAGGCATACGTGCCGCCACAGGAGACATCATCGGACTACTGCATTCCGATGATTTTTTATTTGCGCCGGACACCATCAGCCACATCGTGAGGGAGTTTGAGAAAACCCATGCGGACTTTATCTACGGCAACGGGCTGTTTGTGGATTTCAATGATACCGGCAAGGTGATACGGAACTGGATAGGCGGAAGCTACAGCAAATGGAAAGTGCATCACGGCTGGCTGCCCTTGCACCCCACCTGCTACATCCGCCGGGAATGTTTCGAGAAATACGGCCTGTATGACGAGAGCTACAAGATTGCCGCCGACTCGGACTTTCTGGTGCGCTACCTGTACGAAGCCAACCTGAAAGTGGCTTACCTGAATGAATATATCGTGCGGATGCGCATGGGAGGATTGTCGACCGACAGCAAAAAACGTAAGCAGATGTGGGATGAGGATATACGGATGTATAAAAGCCATGGGTTCGCCCCTCTACCTACAAAACTGATGAAAATGGCATGGAAAGTGCCTCAATTTATTTCCGCAAAACTGTAAATGAGAATCTGGAAATACAAATATATTATATGTGTATGCCTGTTCGTCCTGATTGGGATATTGCCCGTGAAAGGACAAACCGGAAGAACCGGACAGATAGACATTTTCTGCGGTGCTGAACTGAACTACAGGGATATATTCCACAAGAAGGCATACGAGTTCCTGATTAACCTGACCCCTGGAATAAAGTGGTATATGGGAAAAGGATGGCAGGCCGCCGGACAAATCTATATACCTGTTTATAATGACTATGGAGGGTATTACAAACGTGTGCGCCTGAACATGGCGGTGCTGTCGAAAGAAACCAGTTGGAAGTCACGCTGGTTCCTGAAAGCGAGCGGCGGACTGTTCGGCAACGAACGGTACGGATTGGACCTGAAAGGCATGTACATCGTCAACAGTTGGCTTGCCGTAGAAGCACAGGCAGGATGGACGGGATTCTGCTCGATGGCAAACGGTTGGCATGCCAGCACGCCTGAACGATGGACGGCACTGGCAGGAGCAGACTTCTATCTGAACCGTTATGACACGCAATTTCGCCTGCGTGGAGGAAGGTATGTGTACAAGGATTACGGTGCTCAACTGGAAATCATGAAACACTTCAAGCATTGCACGGTAAGTGTATATGGCGAATACAGTGATTTGTGGGGAAAGAACGGCGGATTCAAGGTGGTGATGATGATACCGCCCTACAAGCGCAAGCAGCGGAAGGTGAACGTGCGTCCTGCCTCCAACTTCCGTTTCACCAACAACTTCATGGCTTATCCGTATGCGGACCTGATGTACACTACAGACCCGGAGGAGAACGAACGTGAAGGATGGTTCGACCGGCAGGCATTCCAATGGGGCGTGAACCGCAAGACCAAGGATTTCACCGAGAAGGAGGACAAGCATGAGTAAACGGTATTGGACTATTTGCCTGTGCCTGCTGCTCTGCTGTCTGGGTCAGGCACAGGAATACATCGGCACGTCGGGGCTGATACACGTGCCTTCCGCCGAGATGCTTCCCGCCGGAACAGCCCGTATCGGAGGGTTCTTCCTAAACAGGGAGTTCCTGCCCGACAACATCGCTTTCCATGAAAACCCGGGTGATGCAGGGGTAAAGTACAACTCTTTCAACCATTTCCTATCCATCGCTCCTTTCTCTTGGATAGAAATCGCCTATACCTGCACTTTTGAAAAGGGGCACAAGAGCATGGACAAGGCACAGCCTGTCGGCTATTATTACAAAGACCGGTTCTTTTCAATCAAATTGCGTCCGCTGAAGGAGGGGAAATGGCATCCCGCCATAGCCATCGGAGCCAATGACCCTCTACGGCACTATAATGACCACAGCAATGATTACAAATATTTTATGAATTTCTATGTTGCCGCCACCAAGCATTTCGATTTTCACGGTCATGAGTTAGGTGTCCACCTCGCCTACCGCTATTATCACTCGGAATACAACAAGAAATGGCAGGGCGTAGTAGGCGGCATTACCTATCGCCCGAAATTTGCCAAGAACCTGCGCGGCATTGTGGAATATACGGGTAATGACGTCAATGTGGGAGTGGACTGCTACTTATGGGAACTATTGTTCCTGCAGGCGAGCCTGCAAAACGGCAAGTATTTTTCGGGTGGCATCATGTTACAGATACAGCTTGGAAAACTTCTTTGATCTCTCAATCCCAATAAAAGCCCATCTTCATGGATAAAATAGATTATCAAGAACGGTATGACGCGCTGGTCAAGACAATCGTCATGATTGGCGACTTACTGATTTGCAACCTGCTTTTTCATGCAGCCAGCAGTCTTGACGGAGTAAACGGTCAGTCCTCTGTCCTGCAATCCCACCTGCTGGTTTCCGCAATATATTTCGGATGCACCATCAAAGGCGGTATCATCCTGCACAAAAAGAAAGTAAGAAACTTTCAAATTGTGACCACCGTATTGCGCAACATCTTTTATTTCTCCGTCATTACAACCTTGTTGCTTGAATTTGGAGGCTTCGCCATGCCTTCGCGAAACTTCTATGTGGCATATTTGCTTTGCATGTGGGCCGGCATAACCTGTTTCCGGCTCGGTGTCCGTTCCCTTATCAAGTTCTATTGGAAAAAGATACGACACAGAAACGGCGTTGTGTTCGTTGGAAGCACGGAAAACAACGTGGCCCTTTATCACGAATTGGCGGACGACCCGTCCATCGGCTACCGTGCCTGCGGCTATTTCGACGAACAGCCGAACCGGGACTTCCCCAAAGGCTGCCCCTATTTAGGGACACCGCAAGATGTCATTCCCTATCTGGAGACCTATCATGCCGAAGTGCGCAACCTGTATTGCTGTCTTCCTTCCAGCCAGAAGGACGAGATACTGCCCATCATCAAATATTGCGAGAACCATCTGGTGCGTTTCTACAGCGTACCCAATGTACGCAACTACCTCTACCATCAGGTACATTTCACCATGATGGGCAGCGTACCCTGCCTGAGCCTGCATGAAGAACCGCTGAGCTGGATTGAGAACCGGATGCTGAAGCGTGCCTTCGACATCGTGTTCTCGCTTGCCTTTCTCTGCACGCTGTTCATCCCGATACTGGTTGTGGTCAGCATCATTACCAAACTGACGATGCCCGGCCCTGTCTTCTTCCGGCAAAAGCGCACGGGGCTGAACGGCAAGGATTTCTACTGCCTGAAATTCCGTAGCATGAAGGTGAACGCTCAGGCAGACACCCTGCAAGCCACCCGTGACGACCCGCGTAAGACCAAGTGGGGAGACTTCATGCGCCGGACAAGCATTGACGAGCTGCCCCAATTCATCAATGTCCTGCTGGGCGACATGAGCGTAGTAGGGCCACGGCCGCACATGGTAAAACATACGGAGGAATACTCGAAACTGATAGACAAGTACATGGTGCGCCACTTCATCAAACCGGGCATCACGGGATGGAGCCAGGTAAACGGCTTCAGGGGCGAGACAAAGGAGCTGGAACAGATGGAAGGACGCATCCGGGGCGACATCTGGTACATCGAACACTGGAATTTCGGACTGGACTTGTACATCATCTACAAGACGGTGGCAAACGCCTTGCACGGAGATAAAGACGCTTATTAGACAATAGGTTATTTATGGTAAATACATTTTTTTAGGATTATGAAAACAGCATTGATTACAGGAATCACGGGCCAGGACGGGTCGTTCCTTGCCGAATTCTTATTAGGCAAAGGATATGACGTGCATGGCACCATCCGCCGTTCTTCCGTGGACTACAGGGAACGGATAGCGCATCTGGAAGGACATCCGCATTTCCATCTGCATTATGCGGACCTCGGAGACTCGATGAGCATCCTACAGGTAATGAAAAAGGTGAAACCGGATGAAGTGTACAACCTGGCAGCACAAAGCCATGTACAGGTGTCATTCGACTCACCGGAATTTACAGCAGATGTGGATGCCACCGGCGTATTACGCATCCTCGAAGCGGTAAGGCAATGCGACCTGACAGACACCTGTCGCATCTACCAGGCTTCTACCAGCGAACTGTATGGCAAGGTGGAGGAAGTGCCGCAGAATGAAAATACGCCGTTCCACCCTTACAGTCCCTATGCCGTAGCCAAGCTCTATGGTTACTGGATAGTGAAGGAATACCGCGACGCTTACCACATGTTCTGTTGTTCAGGCATTCTGTTCAACCATGAAAGCGAACGGCGCGGCGAAACATTCGTAACCCGCAAGATAACACTTGCAGCCGCACGCATCGCACAGGGCAAGCAGGAAAAACTATACCTCGGCAATTTGTCTTCGCTCCGTGACTGGGGCTATGCCAAAGACTACGTGGAATGTATGTGGCTTATCCTTCAGAACGACAAGCCGGAGGATTTTGTGATTGCCACCGGAGAGCAGCATTCGGTACGCGAGTTCTGCCAGCTTGCTTTCCACTATGCAGGCATCGAGCTGCGATTTGAGGGAGAAGGAGAAAACGAGCAAGGGATTGACACAAAGACCGGCAAGGTGCTGGTGGAAGTGTCGCCTGACTTTTACCGCCCGACCGATGTGGTCAACCTGTGGGGCGATCCCTCCAAAGCCAAGAGGGAATTGGGCTGGAATCCGCAAAAAACCTCGTTTGAGCAGCTTGTTAAATTGATGGTGGACGCGGACATGGCAAAGGTCGCCGTAGAACGTGCCGGTGAACGTGTACGCATGAATCTGGCGGAATATTTGGAGAAAGGAATCGTGAAATAATGAAGAATGAAGAACGAGAAATGAGGAATTGACAAAATGGAGAAAGATTCGAAGATATACGTGGCGGGACACCGTGGAATGGTCGGTTCCGCCATTGTACGTGAACTGGAACGGCAAGGATATACGAATATCATTACCCGCACCCACAAGGAACTGGACCTGACGAGACAGGAAGCGGTGGAACGTTTCTTTGCCGAAGAAAAGCCGGAGTACGTGTTTCTTGCCGCAGCCAAAGTGGGCGGCATCGTAGCCAACGAGTCGGCATTGGCTGATTTCATGTACGAGAACATGATACTGGAGATGAACGTCATCCATTCAGCCTGGCTGAACGGGTGCAAAAAACTGGAGTTCCTCGGATCGTCGTGCATCTATCCGCGCATGGCACCGCAGCCCATGAAAGAAGACTGCCTGCTGACCGGAGCATTGGAAAAGACCAACGAGGCATACGCCCTTGCTAAGATTTCAGGCCTAAAGTATTGCGAGTTCCTGAACCGTCAATACGGAACGGATTACATCAGCGTGATGCCCACCAACCTGTATGGCCCGAATGACAACTATCATCCGGAACACAGTCATGTATTGCCGGCCTTGATACGCCGTTTCCACGAAGCCAAGGAGCAAGGGCTTCCCTATGTGACCTGCTGGGGTGACGGCTCCCCGCTCCGTGAGTTCCTGTACGTGGACGACCTTGCCAACCTGTGCGTGTTCCTGATGAACAATTATTCGGGAAACGAAACGGTGAACGCAGGCACCGGTAAAGAACTGACAATAAAGCAACTTACGGAACTGGTTGCAAAAATAATCGGTTATACCGGTGAAATCCGCTGGGACACGACCCGTCCCAACGGTACGCCACGTAAACTGCTTGACGTGTCGAAAGCGAAAGCATTGGGATGGACATACAAGACAGAACTGGAAGACGGAATCCGTCTTGCCTACGATGACTTCCTGCATAATCCAATGCGGGCGGAACGGTAAGGATATAAGGAATATGGACAAAACGAGGGAAACAACATGCAACTGATATTGTTATCCGGCGGTTCGGGCAAACGCCTGTGGCCGCTTTCCAATGAATCCTATTCCAAACAGTTCCTGCGCCTGCTGCCTGCTCCGGATGGAACAAGAGAATCCATGCTGCAAAGGGTTGTCCGCCAAACCAGAGAGGCAGGGCTGAATGCAGATGTGACCATAGCCACCGGCGAGAGCCAGCGCGATCCGATATTAAGCCAGCTTGGTGAAACCGTAAACGTCGTGACGGAACCGGAACGGCGCGACACTTTCCCGGCCATTGCGCTGGCCTGCCTTTATCTGCAAAAAGAGAAGCATTGTGCCAAGGACGAAGTGGTGGTCGTCATGCCAAGCGATCCTTATACGGAAAGCGGATACTTCCAGGCAATCCGCCGTATGGCGGAAGCGGCAAGTCAAAAAACGGCTGACTTAGTGCTTATGGGCATAGAACCTACCCATGCTTCCACCAAATATGGCTACATAATCCCTAAAGACAGGACCGGAAGTGTCTGGCGTGTGGAGCGTTTCACAGAAAAACCGGATGCGGACAAAGCCAAGGAACTGATTGACGGCGGTGCCCTCTGGAATGGCGGCGTGTTCGCTTTCCGACAGGAATACATGATAGATATAGCCCGGAAATACATACAGACTGAAACATTCCAGGACATCCGCAACCGTTACGGGGAATTTCCAAAAATCAGTTTCGACTACGAAGTGGCCGAAAAAGCAGAATCTGTAGCCGTTGTCCCGTTTCAAGGCATTTGGAAAGACCTTGGCACTTGGGATGCGTTGTCGGACGCACTTGGGAACCAGCCCGTTGGCCGTGCGCTGTTGGACCATACCGGTCACAACCATGTAGTCAATACCCTTGACATTCCTTATGTGTGCGTAGGAACAGACGACCTTATCGTGGCGACGAGCCCGGACGGGATATTGGTTGCGAACAAGGAATGCTGCGAACGCATCAAGCCTTTGTTGAACCAAATAAACGACCGGCCCATGTACGAAGAACGCAGATGGGGAACATACAAAGTCATTGACCGGTATGAGGCACAAGACAAACACAGCCGGTCTTTGACAAAGCACCTCTGTATAAAGGCAGGGAAAAGCATCAGCTACCAAGTGCATTTCCACAGGGATGAAGTGTGGGTGTTTGTGGATGGAACCGGTAAGTTGGTTCTTGACGGAGAAGTAAGCGAGATAAAAAGCGGTGATGTGGTATTCATCCGGAAAGGACAGAAACATGCGGTGAAAGCCATTACGGATTTACACTTTATTGAAGTCCAAACCGGTGACGAACTAGTTGAGGAAGACATTGAAAGGTTCGACTATAATTGGTGAGAACAATATACCCCAACAGGGTTTTAATTTTTTGTTTAATTAAATTCATTCTTAAAATGAAAAGATTTGTGAAGTTTGGAATGTACGCATTCCTTGGTGTGGCCTTGGCCACAAGTTTTGTAGGGTGCAGTGATGACGACCCGGACTACAGCAATGTAACACCGCCTACCGTAGAGGTATCACATAGTATCAGCGGCCGTGTTACAAGCATGGATGGGAATGGGTTGCCATCAGCCACAGTAAGCATGGATGGCACAAGTGTGCAAACCGATGAAAACGGTATGTTTGTCTTCGACGGTGTGTCTGCAGGCACCCATACATTGACAGCATCCGCTTCTGGGAAACAGACCAAAGAGACGACCGTCACAGTTTCTTCAAACGGCAATAACGTGGTATGGAATGTTTCATTGCCTAATGAAGGTACAACTGTGGAAATCTCAGCCAACGGAAATACAGAAACCAGTGTGACATCAGAGACCATCGAAGGTAACGAGGAAGGCGAAGTGACAGTAGATGTGACTGTGCCGGAATCTGCACTGCCGCAAGGAAGCTCTATTGTCATTACACCTCTATATACGTTGGACGAGGCAGAAGCACAGACAAGGGCTACTACACGTGCCGCTGAAACACTTATGCTTATCGGTACGAACGTAGCTTGCACCGATGCGAATGCCACGCTGGCAGAGCCAATATCCTTGACCTACGATATTGATGCGGAAGTGGCACAGTCCATCAGGGCACAGAAATTCGTGAATGGCCAATGGGTAGATGCCGAATATACAGTGGACGGCAACCATGTAACCGTGTTCGCCGACCAGTTTACTTCCTATACCCTGCTGTTCGGTGCAGATGTGACTTCATCCACGACAACCACCCCGCTTGCTTTTGAACAAGACCTGTGGGATAACCTGTATGGCAGCGGTGACATGACAGTAGGTTCGGCTTCATTCACCTACCATGTCGGTACAGAAATCACATCGTCCGGAACAAGCCGTATCACGGCATACCTGATAGAGATTTTAGCCCGCATAGCCGGTGCCAATGTCACTACAGCTACCGGAAGTTATCCTATCAACGTGACCTTGCCTATCGGTACTGCCTTGCATGTAACCGGAGAGCAACAGGTGACGACCTTGACCGTGTCTGCCTTGAACCGTTCGGTATCAGGAAGACAATACGGTGATGTGGCCATCGTAACGACGACGTATAACCGTGCGCATAACGGAGGAAGCAATTAAATAATGACTTAAAGGAAGTCATCTTATGAAAGTTTCCCTTGTCAGCTGCTTTTTCTAAAGAGGTTGCCAGACAAGGGAATTTTCAATCGAGTAGGAGGTAAACATTAATCATAGGTGTTTATCTCCTATTTTCATGTT
>ENA-OPIO01000361-OPIO01000361.1-human-gut-metagenome-genome-assembly--contig:-NODE-361-length-16385-cov-12.225720_pt1 | contig 16385 bp, 16 predicted proteins | sample MGYA00241395_ERZ501636 | MGnify/ENA primary metagenome ERZ501636 (study PRJEB25962, sample SAMEA2042198) | human gut metagenome | biome: human gut; feature: human-associated habitat; material: faeces... | reverse complement strand
TCGTTGCAAAAGATAATCATAATTCTCCCTTCTCAACTCTCAATTCTTAACTAAAACAGTCTCTGGTGCGCCGAGGAAGCTCTTGCGCATACCGCCGAGGTCAATCATTATCTTCTGAAGCACGAGGCCGTTGTCGAGCGGACGTATGCGCAGCGTGTGCCGTCCGGGCTTCAGCTTGCCGTGTATGGTCTGGCTGTCGATGACGCCTTCGCGCTGTATTGGGCCGAGGTCGCCGTTGTAGTCGCCGTTGATGTTTACTACGGTTTCCTCTCCTCCGTCCCAGCTTACGGCGTAGCTAAGGCCCTTGGTGTTGAAGTTGAGCGTGGGCGAGAAGCGCAGTGTGACGCGCGGATAGCCGTCGCTCTCGGTGTAGATGTCGTACTCCAAAGCCATGCCTTCGGTCGAAGCAGTGACGGGCTGGGGCGTGATGGCCGATAGGGTGCGCCCCATCTCGGGTATTACAGTCCACCGGGCGGACGTGCCGTCGGTCTTGCGTGTAAAGTGCTCGGCCTCTATGCTTACGTAGCCGCCAAGCTCCTTGAACTCGTACTTGCCGCCACGGCTGGCCTGCCTGTCCGCTTGCAGGCCCGTCTGCTTGTCTGCTTGTCTGCTTAAAAGCTGCTCAAGCGTGCCCTTCGGAGTGCCTTCCACGCGCTTCACGGCCGGCATTACGAGCTGCTTGGGCTCGCTCCAACGGGTGTAGCCGATGTGTATTTGCGACATCAGGTGGTTCCATTTGCCGCCGTTCATAGCGTGATACTGCTTGGCAAGGACGCTGTCGCGGCCGAAGCACTGCGCCACGCGGTCGGCCCAGAGGTTGGCTTCGGGGTCGCCTTTCTTGGCGAGACGCTGGTTCATGGCCTGCGCATAGTACATGTCGTAGAGGTTTGAGCAGGCCAGTATGGGGTAACCTATGAGCTGATACCACGCGTCCTGCATCTCCGCAGGCAACCGCTTGCCCAGCGCCTCGGCGTCGGCGGCCAACCGGTCGTACTCGGCGGTGACGCGCTGCCACTCGTTGTAGTTCATGGAGAACGTCTTGTAAGACAGGTTTTCGGGCGTCATGCGGCGGTTGTACTTGGCGTATGTGCGCAGCAGGCGCGCCGCCTCGGCAGCCTCCTTGTCGCCGAACACGCTGCGGCAGAAGTCAATAGAGTGTTGTATAAGGTTGTCCTGATTGTAGCGTTCGGGGTCCCAGGCCATGTCGAGGAAGAAGGTTATGGGGTATTCCATGGGCTTGAGGTCGCCCACGTTGACTATCCACAGCTCGCGCACGCCGTACTCGTAGCACAGGTTCATCTGCTCCCATACGCGCGGAATGGGGTTGATGTTAATCCACTTGGAGCAGCGCGGGCCGCCCACATAGTCGAAGTGGTAGTACATGCCGTAGCCTCCCTTGCGCGGCTTTGCGTCCAACGCAGGCAGACGGCGCACGTTGCCCCAGTTGTCGTCGCAGAGAAGCAGGGTGATGTCGTCAGGCACCTGCATACCCTGGTCGTAGTAGTCCTGCACCTCCTTGTACAAAGCCCACACCTGCGGGGTCTCCGCCGCCGGGCGGCCTGTTACCTTTTCTATAATGCCGCGCTGGTCAGCCACAATCTGCTCCATGAGCTTTATGTTGCCCGTACCGTCCATCGGCTCGTCCCCGTCGCCGCGCATTCCCACGGTGACTACGGTCTCCCAGTTCTTAGCGCGCTCGATGCCGGTAGTCCAGAACTTGCGCAGGGCCTCGCCGTTGGTCTGATAGTTCCACTCGCCGTCGCGGTTGCGGTGCCAGTCCTGCTGGGCGAGAGCCATCGGCTCGTGGTGCGACGTGCCCATTATGACGCCCATCTTGTCGGCCAGGGGGCCGTTGAGCGGGTCGTCATCATAGAACGCGCTGCTCCACATGGCGGGCCACATGAAGTTGCCCTTGAGGCGGAGTATCAGCTCGAACATGTGCTCGTACATCCCGGCCTTGAAGCCGCCGAACTTTGAGTGGGTCCAGTTGCCGAAGCAGGGCCACTCGTCGTTGATGAATATTCCGCGGTACTTCACCTTCGGCTCGTCGTCGGTGAACACACCTTTCTTTATATATACGTCTTTGCGCTGCTGCGTCGGCACGTCGGCCCACCAGTACCAGGGCGACACGCCCATCTGCCTCGACAGCTCGTATGCGCCGTAGATGGCGCCGCGCTTGTCGCTTCCGGCTATGACGAGGGCGCGCTCTACGCCGTCCAAGGGGCGGTCAACTACTTGCAGGAGATACTTCTCCGTCTTGCCTTCAAGCTGCTTGCCGTCCACCTTTCCGGCCTTGACGAGCTGCTGTATGAGGCCCGACTTCAGGCTGCCCACGATGACGCACTCGCCCTGAGGCTGCTGCATCACCGCAGGCTTCGTTCCGCTGACGCGACAGAAGTCGTCGGCCAGGTTGGCCACGGCCATCTGCACGCCCTCGAAATCGTCCTGTCCACACACTACGTTGACGGGCTTTCCGCCCTTCACTACGGCAAAGCCTCCGCCCACGGGGGTGAACGAGACGAACGTCTCGACTGCTCCCACGCTGACGGCGAGGCACATTGCCAACACTAAAAGAATGGTCTTTTTCATCATTATTTCACGGTTTTTTGTTGCTTTGATTTGCAGGCAAAGGTAAATACTATATCAATTGCGTGCAATAGCGTGAAACAAAGTCGCAACGGTTTGAAATTGCAGGCTCCTTTCCCTGCGTCGGAGCATGGCTGAGTGAAACAAAATCGTAGGCCGGTGAAACATCGCGTACAGCCGCGTTGCCGTCATGTGGCTATGTGGCTGACAGCCAACGGGTTTGCAAAGGCCGTCTTTCGCCTTCCCAAAGACGGTCTTTTATACCGTAAAAGGTGGCCTTTCGCAATGCGAAAAGCCACCTTTGGGGTTATCCGTAAATCTGTTGGATGTACGTGTACGTCAACTCCCGTCCCCGAAGGGGGCGAACTATGCTTAACCGCATGTGTAGCGAAGCGGAACTTGCGGCATATATGTAACTGACAATATCGTCCTCGAAGAGGACGAATAACTGCCTGCTGTTCGCCCCCTTCGGGGACGGGTAGATGTATTCGACTTACCGCAAGTTCCGTTCCCTGCGGTCACTCCACATGCGGTTAAGCATAGTTCGCCCCCTTCGGGGACGGCATGTTTGCGGTGAAAGCCGACATAGAGGTTTAATTTTTCATTGTTAATTGTTAATTTCCGCGAAGCAGTTTTACCCCTTCGGGGACGGGAATGGGTATATATTTCTATCCAAAAGGCTTGCGGATGAACCCCAAACACCAGACAGACAGCCCGGTGCATCATTGCTCCGCTGTGCAACAATACTTCCCGATGATGCCGTCGCAGGCGTCCTCGATAAGGTCGAGGGCCAGCTCGAAGGCGTCGTCGCCGCCATAGTAGGGGTCGGGCACGGTGGCGTATCCGGGGTGGCGCGTCATGAAGTCGGCGGCGCACATCAGCTTGCCACGCTCCTCCGACGTGCGCGCAAGGCGCGAAAGTGCCTTCATGTTGTCGCCGTCCATGCCGAAGATGATGTCGAAGCGCGCGAAGTCGCCAGGCCTTATCTGCCGCGCCAGGCTGTCTATGCGGTAGCCGCGGGCCGCCCCGTGGCGGCGCATACGCGCGTCGGGCAGCTGCCCTTCGTGCCACGAGCCGATGCCGGCGGAGTCAACCGTAACGCCGCACGACGGCCCGTAGCGCTCCTCGAGCTTCTTCCTCATTATGGCCTCGGCGGCCGGAGAGCGGCATATGTTGCCGAGGCAGACAAAAAGTATCTTGTATTTCTTATTGCTATTCAATGAGTTATATTCTTTCATTTATGTTTGGTTTACATTGTAGTTTACAATATATTGTTGGCATACAAGGCTTTGTTTCCTTTGCTCATTGCAAAAGTAATAAATAAAAACGGCAATAATGTAGGTATCCACGCTTTCGCACATAAAATGTTCTAATTGAACTATAATGAAGCACACCGATAGTTACGCCTCTCAAAATTTTCTATAGAAATTTTAGATATGCAAAGGATGAAGTTTAAGTTGATTGTCCGTATCTAAGTAGAAATCATAATTCCCATTTCCTATCTTTTTGAGCGTGGTAGTTGCATCTTCATCACCTTCCTCGGCCAATCCTTTCAGTTGCGATACATAATCGGTAATGAGTTCTTTAAGCAACATATTTTTCTTCATAAGGTTTTCCATACACTCCTTGCCGTAGTAGTCAACGGAAATGTTGGGGTGCAACCCATATTTCCTATATACGTCCGTCATTACTTCTTTAACTATTTCTTCCGTACACTTTTCGTTTTGCTTCACATCCAACACAACAATAGCATCATGAATACTAATCACCTTGAATTTCTTGGCGTATAATTCAGATAGGATTTTGCCAAATAACTCACTCTCTATCTTCATCATGTCATTTGCGAGTTTGGTACGATTATCTTTCTTGGATTCTCGTACAACTTTATAGACGTTCGGAAACTCTTTTGCAAATATCTTGGCGTACTCCTTTCCTCTTGCCGTTAATTTCTTTGAATAAAACACTTCTCTGAACATCAAGATTTTAATGTCTGAACGCAACAATCCCTTTTCTTCTATAATGTCGTTTGGTATGGCAACATTCCAAAATAAACCCATCGAAGTTAAGTACATATAATATAGCACATCCGTTGGGATATCATTTATACCAATTTTACTTATATTGTTCTTAATCAACACTTTGCAAAGAAATCGCCTAACATCATGAGATTCTACATTAGACATATATAATTGCTCGTATATTGGATAGACTTTATTCATTAAAGATGTGGGAATCTTATAATAATCCATAAGAATGGAATTAAACAACAAAGGATGGGAGTTATGTATGTCTAACGAATACCTAATGTTAAGAAAAGGTTTCAATAATCTTGGTGTAGACGTAGCTATGGAGTATATTCTCTTGTTGTCATCAACAGTAGTTATACGAAAATCACCATCCAAATATCTATCTATTACCCTTACATAGTAGTCATTTGATTTATCTGAAGGAAAAATATGAGAAGTGACAAACGAAACAGCTTCATCTATGTATTGCAGTTTAAGGAATTTGAGGCTGTCATTGTAACGAGAATATAGGAAGTCATTATCAAGCCTTTGTTTGTTGTCTTGTTCTTCTTGGGTTTGGTATGGCAAAAGGCACTTGGTAAGTTTGTCGTCATAATCCGATAGATAAGATGAAGGGCGCAATGTATATGTAAACTTTACGTTCGGTGCAAAATAATATCCGTATGTTTTTTCCTCCAAAGAGTAATAGCCATCTGAATGTAATATGCCCATCTTATATAAGTTATCCAACATTTTCTTATAATCTTTGCCAAAGACATTTTGAAGAATGGAAGAGTGAAGATATGCAATTCCATTGTCGTTGTTAAGGACACGCTTAATTATAGTATGAATTAGGAATTCATATTTCTTTGCCAATAACTTTTCACGCTTTACAACCGTTTTCTTTTCCGCTTTTGGCTCATCACATTCAGACTTTGGAGCATTAGGCAACTGTATCTTGGGCATTATCATAGGAGCGGATTTAGAATATAAGCCGTATGTGTTTTCGGCCTTTACATAATGGCTTGCTATTTCATCAATGGAATAATCCTTTAACCCCCATATTTTCTTTGTACAAAAGGATTTTTTCATTTGAGCGTGATATTTATATTAAATAGCTGTAAGTTCAATAAAGTTCAAATAGAAATGGCCAAAAGACATAGTAGAAAAGTGTCGGATGCGACAAAATTCAAAATGAGCATAGCGAAACAAGGAAGAAAGAACCCTATGTTTGGCAAGCAACATAAGAAAGAAACTAAGGAAAAGATTAGCAAGGCGTTAACCGAGTATTGGCGCACTATTTTACCCCTTAATTCATAATTTAGGGTATAAGTGCCTATATTTCCAACTTCAACGCAAGTAAATTTCATATAATCAATTAGTTATGCGAGTAATACACGATTTATAGATTCTCTAAAACAAACACATATTACCGTTGCTCGTTTATCTGTTATCATCTTTTTTCGGTTTAGTTATTATATAGCCTTGCCTTATAACACATTTATCCGTTGTTATAGTACCCATCTTAGATAGATTATTCTTTGTCTTATAATATGAAATGCCTAATTCATCTTCCGTAAAGTCATCAAACAGCCGTGAAATACTGCCGTAATACAAGTGCTTGTCTCCTATTTGGAGATGCACTACTTTTCGCTCTTGTTTCTTCTTTCCTTCCATAGTTTCAATGATATTGAGAACAAAGATAATCTTTTTCATTCATATATTGCATATTTGCCTATACTTTAGTTTTCTTTAGCTGTAGATATTTGGCTATTATTTAATATATGCCTATATTTGCAGTGGGTAAAGGAAATAAATCATTCACAATTAAACAAATAAAGTTATGATACAAGCAATCGTAGTTAAAGGCACAACAGCAGTAAGGGCAACAGTAATCGCCAACCGCACAAAGTCCGATGAAATGGGGGTAATGAAAGCTCTAATGATAGAGAATTTGAAATCAAAACTTCAAAATGGCATTGCTCACTTCACTTTCATCAAGAAAAATGGAGAGTTAAGAGAATGTTGGGGTACAACGCAAAAGAATCTTGCAAAAGCTAAGACAAATGGCAACGGAGAAAGCAGAGAGAACTATTGCACAACAGCATATTTCGATGTAGAGAAAGGGGCTTGGCGAAGTTTCAGATGGGAATCTTTGGTTGAGGTCTTTTAATTCAAATTACAAAGGGTGTCAGCTTGCGGCATCCTTTTTTATCTTGTTGACTGTCAAGCAAAAAAACATTCGGCTTTAGCATACTTTAGGCCTAATGATTTGGCTATAATTAAATATATGCCTATCTTTGTAATGTAAATAAGAAACGAAATAAAAACAATAAAATAAGGTATGGCAACGATGGAGACTATCTATAAGGCATTGGAAACAATGAAAAAACATGATTGGTATTGGATGATGGCGGATTATTCACATCCATCTATTGACTATGCACGTGGAAATATGAGATATTTCGTTGAATTGGTTGCTACTATTTCTGACGCAAGCATAAGAAAGGCTTTGCGTGATTTATGGGTTGCAACTTATGAGAACGTACACGCCAATCTCTTCGTCCGAAACGAAGAAGCCAACAAGCAATATGAAGTGAAAAAAGCTGAATTGATGGCAATAATACTTCCATCAGAAAATGGCCAAAAGATGGCTGCATAACAATATTCACTTTCTCCACAGATTTGAATATGCGTTGAAAATAAGCAACTTACATACGGTAGAACATTAAAGATATTCAGAAACAAGAAACAATCAGCAAATTTGAATGTTATGAAGCAAGCAATACACAAATATCAGACTTCGGACTATATGGAATGGGATGTAATGTTGTCCTTAATCAGAAAACTATATAGAGATGGCAACTACCGTATGTCGCTTCTTATCGGCTGCGGCTGTTTCTTCGGACTGCGCATTTCGGACATACTCACTTTAACATGGTCTATGCTATTAGATGATAACAAATTTACTCTCAATGAGAAAAAGACGAACAAGCGCAGAACGGTAAAGATAAATTTTGATTTTCAGCAGCATATCAAACAATGTCATGACGCTTTGCATATCACAAATGACGATGAAAAGTGCTTTTTATCTCAAAAGAAAGTAGTATATAGCACACAAAGAATCAACATATTATTTAAGGAAATCAAGAAAAAATATAATCTCAAAATTGAGCATTTTAGCACACATAGTATGCGCAAAACGTTTGGGCGAAAAGTCTATGAAAGCAGCGGAGAAAACGCAAACATGGCGTTGATAAAACTTTCAGAGTTGTTTAATCATTCCAATATAGCTGTCACAAAAATATATCTTGGATTACGAGAAAAAGAATTGTTAGAAACGTATGATTTGCTTGATTTTTAGCCATTAGGATAATTTATTTTAAGGAAAACGAGCGTTCTTCTCTTGAAAATCGCTATCTTTGTGACGTACTTAGCGCAAAGCAAGTACGGACATATTGAAAGAAAGCGCATTTTCGCTTATTCTGACCGTGTGAACTTCGACAACTCACCGTATGGTAATATCAGAATAAGATGAGAAGGACGCTCTCTTTGGTGTGCGTATATTGTCTAACGATATACCCTCCAAAGTGGGGCTTGTCCGTTCTCCTTATCTATATTACAAGGGAGTCGAAGCCCTACACGGTGGATGAGGTGGAATGGTGGCCTCACTTTTCTTTCTTATGCCTCAAAATTTATAATAAAATAGCATCTTAGGGCCATAGATGCAACGGTAATTTATTGCAGATATGGCAGAAATAAGATGTGAGGAATGCGGCTCAATCATTCCAAATGGCGCAAAGGCTTGTCCTAATTGCGGATGTCCTATTGAGCAACAAACAGAAACAACGGCACAAGATATGCCGCAGTCACAACAAGACGATTCTTATAAAACTGTTTCGGAATTGTTTTGGTCGTGCGAATTTTACAAAGTCTTTCGTGGCAGCAAATTTGATTTGGCACAACGTATCTATGAAGTTGGTGCATTATGGTGGGAGACTATTACCGTATGGTGGAAATGCTTTACAAAAAAATTCGCAACATTCAGTGGCCGCGCAACAAGACGAGAATTCTTTTCCTTTGTCAGCTTTGGCATAGGTAATCCATTCTTTATACTTTCTCTTTATATTATAATTGGCTTCATTCCTTTCTTGGCTGTTTCTGTGCGTAGGTTGCATGATATAAACAGAAGTGGATGGTGGGTATTGATACCTATTGTAGAAATTTTCTTTCTCTGCAAAAAGTCCGATGAAGGAGTAAATGACTATGGCGAGCCGTCTAACTTCATTTAATGCAAAACTATTATGGCACTAATAAAATGTAAGGGCTGTGGGCAAATGGTTTCCACAAAAGCCGAAAATTGCCCTAAATGTGGCTACTCTGTGCGCTTGTCAATGGAGCAAGAACAATCTAAACAATCCGTAGAAACCCATTCTACAACGGAGGCAGAGAAAAAAGATGTTGTCAACAACGAGCCTCAACCTCAACAAAGAGGCAGTAAGAAAGGTATTATAATTGCTATTGTTGTAGTTGTTATTATCGGATGTGGCGTATTGTTTGCTGTGCTAAACGGCAACGGTAAAAACGGCACAAACAGTCAATCGCAAGATACAACGGTCATTGCCGACACGGAAGCAATCAAGCAAGACGAATTACCTTCAGATTCTTTGGCTGTTTCAACTGAAAATAACGACTTTGTTGCATCTGATTCATGCGCAACAGAAGTATTGGAAAACATAACTCTCTATGGCTCAATGACGGATGCAAACGGCACATACCCTATTGAATTGTCGTTTGATAAAAGCGGAAGCATACTAATGAATTGCATTTATACAAATGTGGATTTGGGTGGAAAGATACGAATGGATGGTAGAGTTTCCGATAATGACTTGATTTTTATCGGTAAAGATGGAAATAACTCTTTCCGTATTTGTGTAAATAGTCATTCGTTGAAAGGCTATGCTAAAGATGGCGACAAAGAGTTAAAAGTATCATTAAGCTATAACAGAAGCGAGAATCTAAATACTTCGCAGCAAGGCCCATCTTGGTTGCAAGGTACATGGATATATCATTTTGATGAAGATAGAAATCCATCTCATACAGATTGCATCTATGCTGAAATAACAATAAAAGGAAATAAGTTGAAAGTGGCAACAAGAGACTATGGCAGTGATTTCACCTATAAATACGAAGGGACTTGGCAATACAAAGATGAAGGAGAAGGGTATTTCATTTATTATTTCAAAGATGGTGGAAAAGGCATAGACATAGACTTTGATAAGAAAGTGTTGATTGTCCCCGACCGCAAATATATAAAAGAAGGTAATGAATATCGTAGAATTTACAAGTATATGAAAAAAATAAGCGAATAAAGAGAGTTCTTAATTTAAATTAAAAAAACATGAAAAAGCGTCTTTATCAGTTCATGGTGGCTTTGATGGCCATTTCGTCTTTCACGTTCTTTGCTTGTAGTGACGATGAGGACGATCCTACAACTCCAAAAGACCCAACCGTAAGTGTGAGTACCTATTACTGCAATCTTACCTTTGATGGAGAAAGTTTGTTTGGTAACAACTCTATTTTTATTAGTGGCGGCCCTTTGGAAATACCATCAACAGACGGTATCGAGAATATCGCAATATCTGTTTACACTATAGATATATGGAGTCTTATTTCGACATAACAATACCGACAGATAAAAATTTAGGTTACTCTCTTAGGAATGGCATAGATTTGTGTGAAGAAGAAGCATGGAAATTTACCAATCCTTATGAAAACGAAGAACTAGTTGGCATTGTCGGAAATATCTATTCCCCTAATGGCGATTACTTCACATATTATGCTATAAAAAGTGGCAACCTAATTGTAAATGATTATAAAGAAGGCGAATACATAGAACTTGAGTTTAAGAATTGCGAACTTTATGATTATATGAGTTCACACAAAAGCGTCATCGTAAATGGAACATTGAAAGCACCGTTAGATGATGAGCAACACGCAATTTAAATAAGTGACATTGTTGAAGTAGATAGGTTGGCCAACTACGGCCAACCTTTTCTTTTGTGTCTATATATTCAGAAACAATCAGAAGTGAATATCTCATTTTTGCGTAAATCGCTGATATATCGCATTATACGAAACATTTTCAGATATTAAGCCTCCACAAACATTCATTTTCCTTTATAATATAAGGATTTTGAATGTTTTTTCTTCAATGCTCATCCATAAATCGCCACCAATTCTCAAGCATCTTCAATGTATCAAATTCTCCTTTTTCTTCCAATTCCTTTCTTGTTTTGTCCCTTTGTGCTTGCTTTTGCTTCTCTGTAATCCTTAAATAATCCTCTTGGCCTGTGATTAGTGCTTTCTCGTTAGCCTTGTAAATGTTCTCTACATCAAACTCTTTCAGATAGGTTTCTATTTCAGCAGGATTGCGTCCCATATTTTGTGCAATTAAACCCATTGGCACATTTGCATGATAAAGAGCCGAAGCGTAGCTATGCCTTGCGGTGTAGAAAGTTATTCCCTCTGCAAATCCTAAGCGTTTGGCAATGCGTTTCAGATTGACGTTTACCAAATAATTCATATAGGTCATACGGCCAAATTTCTTTTCCTCCGTATCATCGTCTTTATCGAAAATCGGAAACAAATAATCTTCTAATTCGTCCTCATCCAAATCATCGCCATCATCAATATAACTTCCAAACGGATTTAAGTACGGTATAAGATAACGAGCATCTACAATAACTCTTGTTGGATGTGTCGTTTTATGCCTCGTTATATTTATTTCATAGCATAACAATTTTCTTAAATGAGACATGGCATAATCGTAATTATGTTCTGCCGAATCTTTCACAAACTTATTTCTGTCTGTCACTTGAATTAAATGTATATCTTTCTTTTTCAAATTGGCAAGGTCAACAAGTGCCATTCCCTGAAAATGGTAGCTGCAAAGGAATAAAGCAAGAGAAAATTGTTCGGCATTGATAGGAGTTAATTTATTTGTCCCTCTTAATTTAAACTTTTGATTAACCCAATATTGCTTTTCTTTAAGCTCACCGTACACATCATTATTTTCTATCCCCAATTTACCGTATCTTTCAAGATAGTACATCATCAAAGAAGTTATCTCCTGCAATGTCAACGCTCGTTTCCTTGTTTGACAATTCAGCTTCTTACTAAACTGAAAAGTCGTAAACGGAGTTTCTTTAACATACTCCTTAGTTATGGCATAGTTGAAGATAGCTTGGAAACAATCAAAGAACTTTCGGATTGAATTGTCTACATAGTGGCAGCGCAGATATTCTTCAAACGACCGAAGCCAATTTGTTGTCACCTCAAACAACTCTAAATCCTTGCCATTGGTGTATTTCTTTATACGGTTGAGCAAAGTCCTATATCCTGTAGCTGTATTATACTTGCCTTTTTCTATCTTGAAGAATTTAATCCTTTCTTCAAACAGAGAGAATAAAGTCAATCTTGTAGGTGCTGTTTTCTGTAAATCGGCAACTATCGTTGAGGCAGAGTAATCCTCTTTGCCTTCCAAAGACAAAACATAATTCTGTGCATCGGCCAATTCCTTTGTGATAATAGGGTTAAGGCTGTTCGCACGCTTGCCTTTTACACGCTGTTTGTCATCGCTCCACTCTTGAGGCTTGCAAGATATACCCATACTTTTATACTTGCGCTTGCCATTGTAGCAGACACGTAGCATAATAGGATGCTCACCGTTGGCAAGCGTCTTTGAAGTGTAAAGTATCGCTGAAATAGTAGGCAGATTGCGTTTCATATCCTTGTTTTTAGTTTACCTTGTGGTTTACATTTTACGGCGTAAAACCTATGTTTGGTTTACATTGCAAAGATAAGAAATAAATCTGAACTTCCTTTATTTCAGCGATATATAAATTATTTACATTTTTCTATTTATTTCCGAGGCAGACGAACAAGATTTCCATATTCTTCAAATTAAAAATTAAAAATGAATAATGAAAAATTTATGGTTAAACTCATTTTTCCACCATTCATTATTCATTTTACATTATTCATTATTCATTTTCCGTATCACCCTGGCCGGGTTTCCGGCGGCCACGCAGTCGTCGGGTATGTCCTTCGTAACCACGCTGCCTGCCCCGATGACGCACCGCTTGCCTATCGTTACGCCGGGGCACACCACCACTCCGCCGCCCAGCCACGTGTCTTCGCCTATGGTTATGGGGTAAGCCGTCTCCACGGAGCGGCGGCGCAGCACGTAGTCCATGGGGTGCTGCGGCGTGTAGAGCTGGCAGTTGGGGCCTATCAGGCAGTTGTCACCAATGGTAATCATGCCGCCATCGAGCATCGTCACGTTGTAGTTGACGAACACGTTGCGGCCTATCCTGATGCCGTGGCCGTGGTCGCAGTGGAAGGGCGGGCAGACGACGCTGTCCGCCGGGATGCCGGGTATAAGGTCTTCTATGGCCGCGCGGTAGCCGTCGTCGTTGATTGTCATCGCGTTGAGCCGCGTGCAGGCTTCCTTGGCGTGCTTCAGGCTGGCGTAGATTTCCGCGTCGGAGAAGTCGTACAGCTCCTGGCTGCGCATCTTTTCAAATTCGGTCATTGTTTTTTCAGTAATAAAGTAATAAAGGAGTAAACGCTCACTTCGTTCGCTAAGGAGTTAAAGACAAATGCCTTGCTGGCAGAAGCCGGGAAACAAGACATGTTCAATATAAGCGGTTTTGAACCAACTTTCAATTATGAATTGTGAATTGTAAATTATGAACTGACCGTCACTTCCGCCCGAAGTCGGCCGGTATGTCGCCCCACCGGCGCGTGTCCCACTGTACGATTGGCACGCGGAACTGGTGCGTCTTGAGCCATGCCTCAGCGCGGCGGATTACCTCGTGCAGCGCGGCGGTCTTGGGGTTAAGCTCCAGCTTGGTCTTGCACTGCATCTTCCTGACCCACGTTATCGCCGTGAAGCTGTCGCTGTAAATGGTCTTCCTGACGCCTTTCTGCTCCATAAGGGCCAGCGCGTGCACTATGGCAAGGAACTCGCCGATGTTGTTAGTGCCGTACACCGGGCCATAATGGAACACCTGCGCGCCAGTGGCAAGGTCCACTCCGCGGTACTCCATCTTGCCCGGATTGCCGCTGCACGCCGCGTCCACGGCCAGTGCGTCGGCCGAAACCTCGGGCGGAAGCATCAGCACAGTATCATTTCTATAATCAGGAACGTCTGTCAAAGGCATTATTATAATATTGGGAACACCCTTTGTAGGGACATAATTCATTATGTCCGCACGTTCTGAAAGAACGTATTTCATTGTAAATAAATGATTTATACGCCTTTTCAAGGCGTGCGGACATAATGAATTATGTCCCTACAAAGGGTGTGTACGTTATTTAAAAGATATGTTTTCTGAATTAAATAATTACATTCTCTCCGGCATCTCAATACCTAAGAGGGCCATGCCGTTGCGCAATGTCTTGGCTACATTCGCCGCAAGCACAAGCCTCAAGACTTTCTCCTTGTCGTTATCCGCGCCGAGGATGCTGTAATCGTGGTAGAACTGGTTGAACTCCTTAGTCAGCTCGTAGCAGTAGTTGGCTATGCCGCTGGGGCTGTAGTCAGTGCCGGCCTGGCGCACGGCGGCGCCGTATTCGGCCATTTTCTGTATCAGTTCTGTCTCCTTCTGGTTCACGGGATACGTGCCGTCGAGCGTCGCGGGCAGCTCGATGCCCTGCTCCTTGGCCTTGCGCATGATGCTGCGGATGCGTGCATAGGTGTACTGGATGAAGGGACCTGTGTTGCCGTTGAAGTCAATCGACTCCTCGGGGTTGAACAACATGTTCTTCCTTGCGTCGACCTTCAGGATGAAGTATTTGAGCGCACCCATGCCCACGATGCGTGCCACGTTGGCGCGTTCGTCGTCGGTCATGTCGGCGAACTTGCCCAGCTCTTCGCTCGTCTGCCGCGCGTCCTTTATCATTTCGGCTATGAGGTCGTCGGCGTCAACCACCGTTCCCTCGCGGCTCTTCATCTTTCCGTTGGGCAGTTCCACCATTCCGTAGGAGAAGTGGACAAGCTCCTTGCCCCATTTGAAGCCGAGGCGGTCGAGCAATATCGACAGAACCTGGAAGTGGTAGTTCTGCTCGTTGCCAACGACGTAAATCATCTTGTCTATGGGGTAATCGTTGAAGCGCATCTCGGCGGTGCCGATGTCCTGCGTCATATAGACCGAAGTGCCGTCGGCGCGTAGCAAAAGCTTCTGGTCGAGACCTTCATTCGTAAGGTCTGCCCACACGCTGCCGTCGTCCTTGCGGAAGAAAAGACCCTTCTCCAAGCCTTCCTCCACCTTGGCCTTACCCTTCAAGTAAGTCTGCGACTCGTAATAGATTTTATCGAAGCCTACGCCGAGAGCCTTGTACGTCTCGTCGAAACCGGCGTACACCCACGAGTTCATCTTCTCCCAAAGGGCGCGCACCTCGGGGTCGCCCTGCTCCCATTTTACGAGCATCTGGTGGGCTTCCTTGATTAGCGGAGCCTCGTCTTTGGCCTTCTTCTCGGCCTCCTCGTCGGCCATGCCTTCGCCGATGTACTTGGCTTTCAGCTCCTTCACCTCCTCGCGGTAGTGCTTGTCGAAGGCCACGTAGTAGTCGCCGATGAGGTGGTCGCCCTTCTTTCCGCTCGTCTCGGGCGTCTCGCCGTTGCCGTATTTCAGCCAGGCCAGCATCGATTTGCAGATGTGTATGCCGCGGTCGTTCACTATGTTGGTCTTCACCACGCGGTTGCCGTTGGCCTGCATTATCTGCGCCAGGCTCCAGCCCAGCAGGTTGTTGCGCACGTGGCCCAGGTGAAGCGGCTTGTTGGTGTTGGGCGACGAGTATTCAATCATCACCAGCGGAGCGTCCTCCGCGGCCTTCGTCTCGCCATAATGCTCGTCGGCGTTGATGTCGGCCAGCAGCGCGAGCCACGCCTGGGACGACACCGTGAGGTTCAGGAAGCCCTTTACCACGTTGTACGAGGCCACGCTCGGCTCGTTCTCCACGAGCCAGCGGCCTATGTCCCCGGCCGTGTCCTCGGGCTTCTTGCGCGAAACTTTGAGCAGGGGGAACACCACGAGCGTCAAGTGTCCCTCAAACTCGCGCTTCGTCTTCTGCACCTGTATCATCCCTTCGGGCACGTCCTGCCCGTAGAGAGCCTTCACGGCGGCCTGCGCCGCGCTGCTTATCTTATTGGCTATATCCATCTTCTATTACCTTATTATATTGTTGTTTTGGCTGCAAAATTACGAAAAAAGGCTGACATTCGGCGCGTTACACCATTAAAATTGGACTCCGCACGGCAATCGCCGTCATGCGCAGCCGTAACCCGTTGACACACAACGCGTTGCAAAAGGCCGTCTTTCAGCCTCCAAAAGGCGGCGTTTTGCCGCCCGAAACGCGGCAAAACGCCATACAAACGGTCAACCTACGGGGTTTATCCGCAATTCTGTTGGATGAAATACAAGTCCTGTTTATGAAAGCATTTGTTCCACCGGATTTGCAATCCGGCGGTTTCTAATTGCGGATTTGCAATCCGCATATACCCATACATTTGCCTCATGGCAGTGTGGTTTGAGCGGATTGCAAATCCTTATAGTAATTTTTGGCGGATTGCAAATCCGCCAAAACACAGGATTGCAATCCGCCAAAACACAAATATCCGCCAAAACACAAAGCATTTGTTCCGCCGGATTTGCAATCCGACGGTTCCTAATTGCGGATTTGCAATCCGCACATACCCATACATTTACCTCATGGCAGTGTGGTTTG
>ENA-OPIO01000360-OPIO01000360.1-human-gut-metagenome-genome-assembly--contig:-NODE-360-length-16425-cov-4.906720_pt1 | contig 16425 bp, 14 predicted proteins | sample MGYA00241395_ERZ501636 | MGnify/ENA primary metagenome ERZ501636 (study PRJEB25962, sample SAMEA2042198) | human gut metagenome | biome: human gut; feature: human-associated habitat; material: faeces... | reverse complement strand
AATACGCTCATTTATTATAAACTTGGCCCGACGGAAGAGGCCGCAAAAAACCCCGTTCCCGTCGGGGAATGGGGTTGTATAGAAGAACGGAGAGGGAGAGATTCGAACTCTCGATACGGTTTCCCGTATGCAGTCTTTCCAGGACTGTGCCTTAAACCGCTCGGCCACCTCTCCAAAATCGGTGTGCGGTGTAAGAAGTACCTGATTATTATAGCAAATTAATAAAAGATTTTTAAATACCCATCTTCCGCCGAAGGGAGAGCGCCGCCTGAATTGAAGCCCCTTGGGTTTTTTGCTAAAATATTTCTGCTGCCCGTTCCATCGCGCCGCACAATCCCATTAACGGAGTATCGTATGTTTAAAAAAGCTTTCAGCTTTCTGCTGTTTGCCGTGCTGGCCGTTCCCGCCGCCGCGCAGCTGCAGGAAACGGTCTATATCCGCGGGGTTATCCCGACTGAAAACGTTACATCGCTGGAAATTAAACCGCGCTTTAAAGCCAAGGACGACAGCCGCAACGAAACCGTCGCCACCGTAGAAATCAAGCCGTCCTTCAAACTCAACGACAACTGGAAATTCGGCGCGGAAATTCCGCTCTCACGTTATTCCAAAAAAGATTTTTCCCAAAAAGGATTGGGCGACATTATGCTCTCCGGTTTTTTTACGGAATACTCCCCCGACGCCGTATTTTCGTATGGAGTAGGCGCGGAAATGACCTTCCCCACCGCCACCGGCCGGGAACTGGGCGACGGAAAAGCCGTAGCCGAGCCGGAAGTTTTTTTGGTGTGGAAACTCAGCCCCCATTTCTTTATTGAAACGGAATACCGCCACATTTTTTCCTATGCCGGAAGTTCCGGGCGGGACGATATCCACGAAAGCCGTTACCGGATGATTTTCGGTTATATGTCCGCAGACAAGTGGTGGTTTGAGTTTGACCCGCGCTATACCGTAGACTATAAAAATAAGTCCGAAGCGGAGCTGATTGGAGAATTTGAACTGGGAACGATGATTAACGTCGGCGCGTCGGCCTATATCCGCGGAGGCTGGCACTTGGCCGGCAACAAATACTCCCAGGATTGGGAACTGATGCTGGGTTTTAAAATACTCTATTTCTAATTCGCCGCACAATAGAAAGCCCCGGTCAAAAAACCGGGGCTTTTTTACGCATAAAAATACTTACCGCCTAAACGTACGGACCTGAAGCCCCAGCAGCCGGCCCAAAAGCATCAGCGGCAGGATAATAAAAATACTGAACGCGGCCACCAAAAGCGTAACGATAAACCCAAACGCCAGCACAAACACCCCGCCGATAATCCCCCCCGTATCCCCTTGCGGGCGGGCGGAATCTTTCGGCCGGGATTCATCTTCCACCGGGTTGCCGTTTTCGTCTAAAATTTCGGGCTCAATAATTTCTTCGGCCCGGACAATCTCTTTCTCTTCCATATATATATTATGGCATAATGGGCCACCTTTGCCTAGGCGAATAAAAAGGTTAGAAAATCCTATACACCATATAGGCAACATTAGTAAAATATTAAAGTAGGATTTTTATACAAGGAACCGCCCGTATGAAAAAGTTAATGAGCTTGCTGTCCAAAAAGCCCGAAGTGCCCGCCACCCGCCTGGTGGCCGTCTTATCCGCCTATTTTCTGCTGTTTTTAAACATCAGCTTTTGGCGCTTTGTGTTCACGCACGCGGAACCGTCCGGCCTAGTCGGCGGATTATTTATGCTTTCCGTACCCGTACTCATATTTACGCTGTTGTACCTGTCCTTCAGCCTGTTGCTGCTGCCTTATATCGGCAAACCGCTCCTTATACTGCTGCTGATTATCTCCGCCGGAGTCAACTACCTGATGTACCAGTTCGGCGTGTTTATTGACGCGGATATGATCCGCAACACGTTTGAAACCCACCCCGGCGAAGTAAAGGATTTAATCACCCTGCGCTCCGTCTTGTGGCTTACGGCGCTGGGCATCGTGCCAGCCGTGATGCTGGCGCGGATTAAAATTGTGTTTAAACCGTTTTGGAAAGAAACTTTGGGCCGCTTGAAACGCTGCGGGCTGTTGCTGCTGTGCCTGCTGATTTTCCTGCCGTTCGTCTATAAAGAATACGCTTCTTTCGGCCGCAACAACAATCAGGTGCGCCGCCTGGTCAGTCCGCTCAATTATATCTACGCCACGGTGCGCTACTTCCAAATTGAACATCAGAAAAAACGCCCGTTTACCAAGCTGGACGAAGCCGCCGAACACGTGCCGTACCCGGACGAAGCAAAAACGGTGTTCATCCTGGTGCTGGGCGAAACGGCGCGCGCGATGAATTTTTCCCTCAACGGTTATGCGCGCGAAACCAACCCGAAGCTTAAAACACAGGATATCGTAAACTTTCCGCACGTTGAGTCCGCCGGTACGGCTACGGCATTTTCCGTACCGTCCATCTTCTCCTTCACACAGCGCGGCGATTTCAGCCCCACGGACGCGAAATATACCGAAAACCTGCTGGACCTGCTGCAGCAGACGGGCTACGAAATCCTCTGGAAAGAGAACGACAACGGCTGTAAAGGCGTCTGCCAGCGCGTGCCCAACGTGGAAATGGACCTGAAAGACCAACGCTTCTGCGACGGCACCTACTGCCGGGACGAAATCCTGCTGGACGGACTGGAAGAATATCTGGCCAATATCAAGGGCGAAAATGCGTTTATCGTCCTGCACACCATCGGCAGCCACGGGCCGACGTATTACCGCCGCTATCCGCCGGAGTTTAAAAAATTCACCCCCACCTGCGATACGGAAGAAATCCAAACCTGTACGCAGGAGCAAATCATCAATACGTACGATAATACGATTCTGTACACCGACCATATCGTTTCGTCCGTCATTGATATTTTAAAGAAATTCCCCCACTACGAAAGCGGCCTGCTGTACGTGTCCGACCACGGGGAATCGCTGGGTGAAAACGGCGTCTACCTGCACGGGCTTCCGTATTCCATCGCCCCCAAAGAACAGACCTCCGTGCCGATGGTTCTCTGGATGAGCGAAGTGATGAAAAAATCCGACCATATAGACTACGACTGCCTGAAGAAAAAGGCCGCCGAGGGGAACTTTTCGCACGACAATTTGTCGCACTCGCTGCTGTCTCTGATGGAAGTGGACAGCAAATGGTACGACAAAAAGATGGACTTTTTTGAAGGCTGCCGCACCACGCCGCTGCCCCGCAAATCCTAATACGCTAAAAACCCGGCCCCATAAGCCGGGTTTTTTTAACCCTTTATCACCGCTTGCCAAAAGCGGTTAAAGAGATACAATAAAAGAAGAAGCAAACCGTAAACAGGGGGTATTTTATGGACAGAGTCATTTATTCACCGATGAAATACGTACAGGGCGAAGGCGCCTGGCAGCGGCTGCACGAATACGCGGCCGCGCTGGGCCAAAAGGGCGCGTACGCCGTAGCCGGCCCGCACGTGCTGGAGCATTACTGGAGCGACGTGGAAAAAGGATTTAAAGAGGCCAATTTCCCGCTGCACGCGCACCGCTTTGCGGGCGAATGCTCCATGAACGAAATCAACCGCATCGTAAACGAACTGCGGGAGGAAAACTGCGACGTCATCATCGGCATCGGCGGCGGGAAGACCTTGGACACCGCCAAAGCCGTCGGCTTCTACGCCAATCTACCGGTTATTATTGCGCCGTCCATTGCGTCCACGGACGCGCCGTGCAGCGCGCTCTCCGTCATCTACACGGACGAAGGCGCCTTTGAAAGCTATTTGTTTTTACGCAACAACCCGAATGTCGTGCTGGTAGACACGGCCGTCATCGCCCGGTCGCCGGTGCGTATGCTGGTGGCGGGGATGGGCGACGCGCTGGCCACCTACTATGAAGCCCGCGCCTGCTTTAATTCCGGCGGCCGGACCACCGCGGGCGGGCGTTCGTCCCTTTCCGCGCTGGCCGTTGCGCGCGCCTGCCGCGACAGCCTGTTTAAAAACGGTCTGCGCGCCAAACTGGCGGCCGAAGCCAAAACCGTATCTTCCGCGCTGGACGACATTGTGGAAACCAACACCTATATGAGCGGCATCGGTTTTGAAAGCGGCGGCCTGGCGGCGGCGCACGCCATTCACAACGGGCTGACCGTGCTGCCCGGCGTACACCACGCAATGCACGGGGAAAAGGTGTCTTTCGGCCTGCTTGCGCAGCTGGTGCTGGAAAACGCGCCGCAGGACGAGTTTAAACAAGTGCTGGACTTCTGCCGCGAGGTCGGCCTGCCCACCAACCTGGCCGCGCTGGGGCTTACAGACGTGTCCGACGGGGACCTGATGAAAGCCGCCCGCGCCGCCTGTGCGGAAGGCGAAACCATCCACAATATGCCGTTTAAAGTAACGCCCGAAGCGGTGTTCTCGGCCATGCGGGTGGCCGACAGGCTCGGCTCGTAATTTGTTCCACCTCTAAAGCCGCCCCGGTTTTTCCGGCCGGGGCGGCTGTCTTTTCATCCTCTTAAAGTGGTAAAATATAAATAAGCGCGTAACGTCACATTACGCGAAGAAACCAACACAAGAGGACCCCCAATGTTACCCAAAGCGTATGAACCGCAGGAAGTAGAACAAAAATTGTCCGACAAATGGCAAAAAGCCCAACTGTTCGCCGCCAAAGCAGACAATACCAAAAAACCCTTTGTCATCGTTATCCCGCCGCCCAACATCACGGGCGCGCTGCATATGGGCCACGCGCTCAACAACACCCTGCAGGACGCGCTGATCCGCTCCCACCGTATGTTCGGCCAGGAAGCTTTCTGGGTGCCGGGAACGGACCACGGCGGCATCGCCACGCAGAACGTCATTGAAAAGAAGCTCGCCAAAGAAGAACACAAAACCCGCCACGACCTGGGACGCGAAGAATTCGTCAAAACCGTGTGGGACTGGTACCACGACTGCGGCAACGCCATTTTCAACCAATTTAAAAAAATGGGCTGGAGCCTGGACCTCGCGCCCGAAAACATCCGCTTTACCATGGACGAAAAACGCGCCAAATCCGTATACGAATGTTTCCGCCGCCTGTGGGAGAAAAAATACATCTACCGCGGCAAACGCATGATTAACTGGTGCGTGCGCTGTTCCACCGCGCTGTCGGACATTGAAGTGGAACACGAACAGCATGCGGGCAAACTCTGGCACCTGCGCTACAAAGGGGAAGACGGCTCGGAAGGCATCGTCATCGCCACAACCCGCCCCGAAACCATTTTCGCGGACGCGGCCATCGCCGTCAATCCCAAAGACAAACGCTACGCGGATATGATTGGCAAAAAAGTCATCATCCCACTGGCGGGCCGCGCCATTCCCGTCATCGCCGACGAAGCGGTGGAGCTGGAATTCGGCACCGGGGCGTTAAAAATCACCCCCGCGCACGACCCGACCGACTACGAAGTCGGCCAGCGCCATCATTTGGAAGCCCTGGTGGTCATTTCGGACAAAGGCAAAATGATTAACTGCCCCGAAAAATACCTGGGGATGGACCGCGAACTCTGCCGCAAAGAAACCGTCAAGGATTTGGACGAAGCCGGCCTGCTGGTCAAAGAAGAAAAATACAACAACGCCGTGTCCGCCTGCTACCGCTGCCACAACGCCATTGAACCGTATTTAAGCGAACAATGGTTTGTGAAAATGGACGAACTGGCCAAGCCCGCCATTGAAGCCGCGGAATCCGGCGCCTTAAAATTTCACCCCGAATCGTGGAAAACGCCGTTTGTCAACTGGCTGAAAAACCTGCAGGACTGGTGTATTTCGCGCCAGATTTGGTGGGGCCACCGCATCCCGGTGTGGTACTGCCGCCACTGCAGCGAAAAAGGCTTGACCTTCTCCACCGACAAACAGGGCAGAGAACAGCTGACGAAAGTGTCCTTTGAAGAAGGCGCGCAGCCGATTGTGTCGTTTGAAAAACCCGAAAAATGCCCGCATTGCGGCGGACACGATTTGGTGCAGGACCCCGACGTGCTGGACACGTGGTTCTCGTCCGCGCTGTGGCCGATGTCCGTCTTCGGCTGGCCGGAAGAAACCGAGGATTTCAAATACTTCTATCCCACCAGCACGATGGTTACCGGGTACGAAATTCTGTACCTGTGGGTGGCCCGCATGGTGATGATGGGGCTGGAATTTACGGGCAAACTGCCGTTTACGGACGTGTTTTTAAACGGTATCGTGCGCGACCGGACGGGGAAGAAAATGTCCAAATCGCTGGGCAACGTAATTGACCCGCTGGATATGACGGCCAAATACGGCACGGACGCGGTGCGCTTCTCGCTCCTGATGCAGGCGGTGCCCGGCAAAGATATTCCGTATTCCGAAGACAGCATCACCGGCGCGCGCAATTTCTGCAATAAAATTTACAACGCTTCCCGCTTTATCTTAATGAATATGGAAGGCATCCGGGGCCCGCTGGCCATGCCCAAAGACGTTACCGAACTGGCCGACAAGTGGATTTTGGACCGCTTCGCCAACGCCGTTAAAACCGCGCGCGAAGGCATTGAAAAATACAACCTTGCGCTGACGGCCAACACGCTCTACCACTTCCTGTGGGGCGACTTTTGCGACTGGTATGTGGAACTGGCCAAACAGCGCTTCCAAACCGAAGAGAAGGAAAAAGTGATGGCGCTCTGCGTCAACATTCTCTACGGCACGTTAAAGGCGCTGCACCCGCTGATTCCGTACATTACCGAAGAAATCGCCGCTTCCCTGCGCCCGTATGTGGACGAAAAGGAAGAGTTTTTGCTCAACCAGGCCTACCCGCAGTTCAACCCGGCTTTGTGCGACAAAGACGCCGTGCGCAAAATGGAAATCATCCAGGGCGTTACGCGCGAAATCCGCACCATCCGCGCGCAGTTTAACGTACCGCCGGGCCTTAAAATCTCCGCGGTGCTCTCGGCCAAGGACGAAGCGGACCTCGCCGTCGTCAAAGCCTACGAAGGCTACGTCAAACTGATGGCTAAAGCGGAAAAGCTGGATATCGGCGTAAACCTGGAAAAACCCAAACAGACGGCCACCGCCGTGTTTGAAAACATCGCGGTTTACGTACCGCTCACCGGGCTGATTGACTTTGAAAAAGAGAAAAAACGCCTGGAGAAAGACCTCGCCGCCGCCAAGGCCAACATCGCTTCGCGCGAAGCGCGCCTGGCGCAGGAGAACTTTATCAAGCACGCTCCCAAAGAGCAGATTGAAAAGACGAAAGACGAACTCGCCGCCGCCAAAGTGGCGCTGGCGCAGGTAACGGCGTCTTTGGAGGATTTAGCCTAATGAACAAACTCGTCAAAACCGCCGTATTCGCAACGGCCGCGCTTTTGCCGCTGGCCGCCCAGGCGCAGAATATGGATTGGAAATCCGTTACCCGCTACGACAAAGCGGACGCTAAAAAACAGCTCACGGAGCGTTTCACCAAATACGTTACGTTTGATACGCAGTCCAGCGACCAAACGGATAAAGTGCCCAGCACACCCGGCCAAACCAAAATGGCCAAAGCGCTGGTAAAAGAACTTAAAAAATACGGAGCCAAAAACGTAAAGGTGGACAAACATTCCATCGTTACGGGAGAGATTCCGTCCAACTCCGCCCGCCAGTCGCCCGTGGTTGCGTTCTTTGCGCATATGGACACGGCGCTGGAAGCCTCCGGCAAAGACGTTAAGCCCCAGGTGCATAAAAACTACCAGGGCGGGGACATTGTCATTAACGCCGCCCAAAACCTGGTGATTAACCCGGCCAATTCCCCCCAGCTCTCCCGCGCGCGCGGACACGATATCGTTACCGCCTCGGGCGGCACGCTCCTGGGCGCGGACGATAAAACCGGCGTGGCGGTTATTATGACGCTGGTCCAATACCTCTACGACCACCCGGAAATGGAACACGGCACGATTAAAATCGCATTTACGCCGGATGAAGAAATCGGCGCCGGCGTGGAAAAATTTGACGTCGCCTCCTTCGGCGCGGACTACGCCTACACCGTAGACGGTATGGACCTGGGCCAGCTGACCGACGAAACCTTCAACGCCAAAGCCTTTACCGCCGTGTTTGAAGGTATGCGCGCCGTACACCCCGGGGAAGCGATGAACTCGGCTTTCTCGGACAATGTACTTATGGCCTCGGACTTTCACACCCTGCTCCCCCGCCACCGCCGCCCGGAAAGCACGGCGGGCCGCCGCGGGTTTATTTTGGTGGACTCCATCACCACGCAGGGAGACCGCACAGAAGTAAAAGGCATTCTCCGCGCGTTTTCGGACGAAGAAACGCAGGACCTGGTAAACGAAGTAACCCGCGCGTTCAATACCGTAAAAGGAATGAACTACAAAGGCACCGGCTTTTCCCTGACGTTTACGGACCAATATAAAAATATGAAAACGCTGCTCCCCCGGCAGGTGGTGGCGCTGGCGGAACTGGCGATGAAGAACGAAGAAATCACCCCCGCGCTGACCGCCGCACGCGGCGGGACGGACGGCTCCGCCCTTTCGGTTATGGGTCTGCCGACGCCGGATATTTTTGCCGGCCAGTTCAACATCCACAGCGAAAGAGAATACGCCGACGTGGACGTGATGGAAGCTTCCCTGCGCACGCTTTTAAGGCTGGTGTCGCTGTGGAATATGCAGGAGCTCCCGGCCCGTTAGTATGTATGTGTTTTTAAAAACCCGCCTTTTACGGCGGGTTTTTTGTTGCCCTTCCGGGCCCCGCGCCGGGGCCGCGCTGTATTGGGAAAAGAGGGCCTAAACCCCTCTAGGTCTTTTGGCCCTTGCGGGTTTTTGCGGCAGATTACTACAATAATAAAAACCAACAGCCGTACCCAAAGGAGCCACTATGCAAATGAAACAGTTGTTCGCCGTCTTGTCTGTTTTCGTATTCGGCGCTTCGTTCGCGGGCCAAGCTTATGCTTCCAGCTTTTCCTTTTCCGCCCCTTATGAGCGCACTTATTTAAAATCTTCCGCCTCCGCACCGCAAGCCAAACTGGCTGAAAAATACCGCGCCGGCATGATACCGCGCTTTGTCAAATACGTGCAGATTGACAGCATGAGCGACAACGCCGCCGAGTGGATGACCCCCGGACAGGAAAAAATGGCCCAGGCCTTATACGAGGACATCCGGGCGTTCGGGTTCCCCACCTATTTATCCGAAGATAAATACATCTATGTAAACATTCCGTCCAATCTTAAAAACCGCAAAGCCCCCGTGCTGGGTCTCAGCGCGCACTACGACACCACGCCCGACATCATCGGCAACAACGTCAAGCCGCAGGTAATTAAGAATTACGACGGACAGCCGATTACGCTTAAAAACAACCACGTCATTGATTTTCAAAGCGACCCCTACCTGCGCAATATGATTGGCAAAACCATCGTAACTTCCGACGGCACCACCAACCTGGGCGCGGACGACAAAGCCGGCGTAACCATTGTGGTTACGCTGCTGCAGACGCTGGCCGAAAACCCGAAAATGCCGCACGGCCCCATCCAGGTGGTTATCACCCCCAACGAAGACGTGGGCCGCAGCGCCGAACGCCTGGCACTGGAATACTACCACCCCGACTACGCCTACGACTTTGACGGCGGCGTGGAAGGCGAAGTGGTGGCGGCCAACTTCTCGGCCGACCGCGTGGTGGTTACCGCCCGCGGCGTGAACGGACACCAGTCCTATGCGGCCGAAAACGGCTACCGCAACTCCGTTAAACCCATCGGCGATTTGATTGCCACCGCCGCTTTGTCCGAAAACCTGCCCAACAACAGCCGCGGCGAACAAGGCTATCTGGAACCGCATCACATTGAATACAATGCGGCCGAAAACACCCACAGCGTGGATTTCCGCCTGCGCTACTTTGACCAAAACGAAGGCAAACGCTACTTGCAGAGAATCCAAGAAAAAGCCGACAGCATCAGCAAAACGCTGGACGTAGCTATTGAAATACAGGTTATCAAACAGTATGAAAACGTGGAATACGGCGTTAAGCCCGAAGCGCTGGGCCTCTTAAAAGCCGCCATGCAGGAAGCCGGCGTAACGCCTAACATCAAAAAAGAACGCGCCGGCACCACTTCGGCCATGATTATGGCCAAACACGGATTCGGCGGCTACACCGTATTCACGGGCCAGAACAATCCGCACGCGTTTACCGAATGGCTCAGCGAAGAAGATATGTTTAAAGCGTATCAGGTAGCCTTGAATTTGGTCAAACAAGTGGCCCAGATGAAAGTAAGCAAATAGCATGAAAATTTTAATCGCCACGGGCAACCCGCATAAGCTAAAAGAACTGACAAATATGCTGCCCGCCAAGCTAAAAAACGGCACGCCGATTGAGTATGTCAGCCTGGCCGACTTTAACGGCCTGGTGCTGCCGCCGGAAACGGGCAGCACGCTGGAAGACAATGCGGAAATTAAAGCCGTTTACGCGGCGCGCGAAAGCGGACTGCCCGCCGTGTCCGACGATACGGGGCTGGAAGTGAAATTTCTGCACGGCGCGCCCGGCGTTCATACGGCGCGTTACGCCGGAGAACACGCGGACGCGGACGACAACAACCGCAAACTGCTCGCCGCCCTGGAAGGGCAGCTTCTGCCCGCGCGCGCGGCAAGCTTTCGCACCGTGGCGTGTCTGGCCACCCCGCAGGGGCGCGTCCAGACCTTTGACGGCACGCTGGACGGATACATCGGCTTTGGATACAGAGGCGAAAACGGCTTTGGCTACGACCCGCTGTTTCTGGTGGAAAACACCAAAAAAACACTGGCGGAGCTGACGGAGAAAGAGAAAAACAAAATCAGCCACCGCGCCAAAGCGTTTAAAAAACTGGCCGACCATTTAGTGCTGCTTAAAGCCAAAAAATAAAATTCATCACGGCAAAGACACCGGGAACCTCTGCTGTACGCGGTTCCCGGTTTTTTATGTCCTGACTACAGGGTTACAGCCCCGCATACACGGCAGACGCACCAATCCACGCTGCACAACCATGGCGCTTTTCTCCCGTAACCGGCGGACGCCCCTCATTTTACAAACGAAATTAGCCGTCGGGGGAGTGAATGGGTACGTTGCTTACAGATACCTCCGGGACGCAAAAAGAGGCAAAGAGCAATCTCTTTGCCTCTGTTCTGTTATTATTAAATCCGGCGTTTACAGTTCAATCACCAGCATGGACGGCTTAACCAAATAAAACAGGTTAATCAGCGCGCCCAAGCTTAAAAACGGACCGAAAGGAATCGCGTCGCCGCCTTTTTTGCCTTTAAAAATCATCAGGAACACGGCATACACCAACCCTAAAAAGGACGCAAATACAATCGTCGTAATCACGCCTTCCCAGCCAATCAGCGCGCCGATGCCACCCATCAGCTTGACGTCTCCTCCGCCCATGGCTTCCTTCTTAAACAGCCACGTCCCTAAAAGCGCAATCGCCAGCACGCCAAACAGGCCCACGCCCGCACCCAGCAAAGACGCCAGCTCCTTCTGCCACCACGCGCCCGAAAAGTTCGGGTTGCACCAGGCAAACGCCAAGCCGAGCACAATCATCCCCAGCGAGAAACGGTCCGGGATAATCATAATATCCAAATCAATGACGGACAGAATAATCAGCGCATACACCGCCGCCAACACCACAAACGTCCATACGCTCAGCCCGTAACGCCACACAAACAAAAGCGTCAGCGCGCCGGTAAGCAGTTCCACAATCGGATACTGGATGGAAATGGGGCTTTTGCAGTTTCGGCATTTGCCGCGAAGCGCCAAAAAGCTCAGCACCGGGATATTGTCGTACCAGCTGATACGCGCGTTGCAATTCGGGCAGGAAGACGGCGGCCATACGATTGATTTCTCGCGCGGAATACGGTAAATGCACACGTTTAAAAAACTGCCGAACAACAGCCCCAAAACGGTGGCGAAAAGAAGAATAAAAGAATTATCCATAAAACTCCTGTATCCAGTTCGTCCTGCGGACGTAAAAATCCCCCGCCCAATCCAGCGGGGGAGAAAATCTAGTGCGTTTGCCAGGGCTTGCCGTAGCTGTCTTCTTTGTCGGAATTGACAAAGAAGTCGCCGTAGCGCGGGTCGGACGGATCGCTCACGTACGCCCAGCCGCCGGTTTTGGTAAAGCACTGTTCAAAATTGCCGGTGGACACATGCGAAGAGGGCGGATAGCCCGGCACGGTGGCCTGCGGAATTTTTTCAATATACGCGGGCACGAGGCTCGTCAGGTCGTCCGTCGGATAGGTGCCCTGATGCTCGCCGTAATAAGCGGCAATGGCGCTGCGCACTTTTACTAGTTTATGCTTGGTGCTTCCCTCTTGGGCTTTATGCACCAGCGTGAGAAATTTCGGCACGGTAAACCCCAACAGCAGCGCAAACACCACCACCGTAATCAAGATTTCCGTTACCGTAAAACCTTTCCTCATAAACACCTCTACTTAAAGTTCAGCGCGATAAGAGCAAACACCTTTGCGTCGCCCAGCGTATTTTTAATGCTGGAATACTCGTTGGGTTGGTGCGCCATATCGTCTAACTTGGAATACACCACCGCCGGATAGCCCTGGTTGCGCAGATACGCCCCCACGGTGCCCCCGCCCACGCCCATCGGGCGCGGCGCGTTTTTGTACACGGCCTTTACGGCGGCCTGCGTCAGTTTGACGACGGCGGCGTTTTTATCCGTCGGTTTGGAATTTTCGTTAATGGGCGTTTCCACTTTCACTTTTACTTTAAATTGTTTTTCAATGCTCTTGGCGATTTTTGCAATCTCCGCCAGCACGTCCGCATTCTTATAGCAGGGCAGGACGCGGCAGTCCAGGTAAAACACGTCCGTGCCCGGAATGGTGTTGACGTTGGGCACATTGGCTTCGCGTTTGGTCGGCTCAAACGTGCTGGTGCTTTCCGGCGCGAACAGTTTGTCTTTCTTGTTAAATTTCTTGTACAAATCGCCCAGTTTCACCACCAGGTGCGCCGAAGCGCGGTGGGCGTTGTTGCCGGAGTGCGGGGTGGACGCGTGCGTCTGGCGGCCGGAAACGGTGAATTTGACCCACAGCATATTCTTCTCGGCGATTTCCACCATCGTCCCTTCCGGGTTTCCGCCGTCGGGCACTAAGAAAGCGTCGTTCTTGCCGAACGTTTTGCCGTGTTTTTTAAGAATGGCGTCAATGCCGTACGTGCTGCCGATTTCTTCGTCGGCGTTCAGCAGAAGGGCATAGGTGCACGGCGGGCGGACGTTGCAGTCCATCATGGCCTTCACGGCCAGCAAGCCGGACACGAGGCCCTGCTGGTTGTCTTCGGAGCCGCGGCCGTAAATTTTGTCGCCTTTGACGACGGCTTTAAAAGGGTCGGTTTTCCACAGCGCCAGGTCGCCGGGGGGCACCACGTCCATATGGGCCATCACCCACAGGGTTTTCTGTTTGTTTTCGCCGTAGTATTTGGCCACGATATTGGGGCGCACGCCGTCCTGGGCTTTGGAATCTTTGATGTTGATGACGTACACTTCGTCAAATTTCATTTTTTTAAGAACGGAAAGCAAATAAGCGGCTTTGGCGTTTTCGCCTTTGCCGCCCTGGTGCGGAGAGACGGCCGGGCAGGCAATCATATTGGTTTGCAAATCTATCACCGTTTGTTTATAGGTGTCAATTTTCTTAAATAATTCTTTTTCCATTTTATCCTCCGGCGGCCGCTTAAAGCGGGTTAGCCACATCGATAAATTCAGTCTGTACGTCAAAGCGTTTGGACACCAGTTCCATTAAAGCCAAAACGCCCGGTTTTTCGGAATTGTAATGACCCAGGGCCACGCAGTTAATGCGGCCCTCGCGGCACCATTCCTGCGCGGGTTCGTCCAGCGCGCCGGTGACGTACAAGTCCAGTTTCTGTCCGATAGCCTGGGGCAGCAGGCTATACGCCCCGCCGCTCACAACACCCACCGTTTCCACCCGTTTCGGCCCGTACGCAAGCACCTGCGCTTTCGCCCCGCAATACGCTTCCAGCACGCTTACCAGGTCCTCCAGCGGCGCGGGCTGCACCATCCCGCAAAAGCCAATCGGCGTGCCGTGATATTCGCCAAACGGTTTTAACCGTTCGGCCCGTAGGGCGCGCATTAAACAGGCGTTGTGCCCCACCACCGGATGCATATCCAGCGGCAGGTGATATCCGGCCAGGTTGATGTCGTTCTTGAGCAGGAAGGCGATACGGTCGCGAAACAGCCCAGTAATGGGCTGCTCCTGCCCCCACAAAAGCCCGTGATGCACGACGATTAAGTCCGCACCGGCCACTTTTGCCTTGCGAAACAGCTCCAGCGACGCCGAAACCCCAAACACGATTTTGCCCACGCGCGGCGTTCCCGCCACCTGCAGGCCGTTGCGGCTGGCGTCGGTAATTTGTGCGCTGTTTAAATACGTATCCAGAAAGCGGATTACGTCTTCGCAATTAACCATAGAATTATGTTATCATTTTATAAGAATGAAAAGAACACTTTTTTTGCTGCTTTTTCTCTTCTCATTTTACTCCTTTGCCCACGGTGAAACCGTCCCTGTCGCGCCCTATCTGCCCGCCCAAAGCTCCGAGGCCGCGAAAAACGCCCCGGTAACGGTGCAGTATCCGCACGAAAAAATGAAGGTTGCGCGCGGGGCGGCCAGCATTTTCCTCATCGGGCAGGTGAACCTGCCCGGCCCCGTTACGCTGGACATTAACGGCGAAAACGTACCCGTGCGCGAAAACGGCGCGTTCATCGCGTTTTTACCCGTAAAAAGCGGCGAGTTTGAGTTCCTGCTCACGGCGTCCAACGCCAAGGAAACCGTCCAAGCCGCGCGGCATATCATCGTGCCGGGCGCGGACATTAAAGATTTTACCGCCAAAGCCGAATTTGACCCCGAGGAAGTCTTCCCGCAAACGCCGGTGGAACTGGTGCCGGGCGACGTGGTGGGCCTGTCCGTACGCGGCACGCCGGGGGCGGAAGTGTCGTTTACGCTCTCCGGCCTTAAAGACGCCAAAAACATCCCCATGAAAGAAGACGTTTCCTCCCCCGGTATGTACCGCGCCAAGTACTTAATTGATTTAGAACAAAAACCCAAAACCGCCAAAGTAACGTACAAAATGGAAAAGGGCCCCAACGATACGGAAGCCAAAATCATCGCGCCGGCCAAAATAAAAGTGCTGAATTTAAAAGACCCGTTCACCCGCGCCCAAGTATTGGCCCCGGGCGTAAAACTGCGCAAAATCCCCACCCCGCGCGAGAACCTCTACCCCTTTTACCGCGCTTACGGGGACGTGCTGCTTAACGGACGGATGAACGGGCAGTACCGCATTGCGCTTAACGAAAACGAATCGGCCTGGCTGGAAGAAAATAAACTTAAAACCGCGCTGTTTGCGGGCTACGAGCCGAACCGGATTTCCTCCCTGCGCACGTCTTCGTCCGAAGACAAAACGCGCCTGGCGTTTACGGGCAAACGCCCCGGCCCCATCAGCGTGCACGAATTTAACGACCGCATGGAACTGACGCTGTATTACGTGGAAGGATTTGACGAAAACTATAGCTTTGACACCACCAGCCCCATCGTGGACAGCATCACCTGGTCCCAGCCCGCGCGCGACACGCTGTTGTTTAAGATTTATTTCAAAAAAAATGCAGCTCTTTGGGGCCACGCCTATAATTTTGAAGGAAACGATTTGGTGCTGGACTTAATGCACCAGCCCGTGCTGACGCCGGAAAAGAACGCCCCTTTAAAAGGCGCGCGCATTTTAATTGACGCGGGGCACAGCCCCCGCCGCGCCGTGCCGTACGACGGGGCCGTCGGCCCTACCGGATACCTGGAATACGAGGCCAACCTCGCGCTGGCGGAAGAATTAAAACCGCTTTTGGAAAAAGACGGCGCCACCGTGATTATGACCCGCCAGGGCAAAAACCGCATGAGCCTGCAAAACCGCTACGAACACGCGCTCAAAGAAAAAGCGCACCTGTTCATCAGCCTGCACTACAACGCCCTGCCGGAAACGGTCAACCCGCTGACCCGCGCGCGGGGTTATTCGGTTTATTACAACTATCCGCACAGCTTCCAGCTGGCCCAGTCCGTCTACGACGCATTCACCCGCAACGTACCCCTGCCGGACAACGGTATGATTGCCAACGACGTACTGTTCATCCCGCGCATTCCGCAGATGCCCAGCATTTTGGTGGAAAACGCCTATATCATCCTGCCGGAGCAGGAGGAGATGGCAAAAAGCAAAGAAGGCCGCGCGGCGTTTGTACAGGCATTATATGAAGGCATTTTGAACTTCTACGGCGTAAAAACGGACCCCGTTAAAAAGCCGGCGCGGCGAAACGCATTTAAAAAGCCCGGACGCAATGTACTGATTCCCCATAAATAACAACCCCGCTTTCGGCGGGGCTGTTTGTTTTTATGTATTTAAAACCGTATGCCGGTATGCACGCGGAAGGAAGCGCTCCACCGGTGTTTTAAGTAGAAGTATGCGC
>ENA-OPIO01000359-OPIO01000359.1-human-gut-metagenome-genome-assembly--contig:-NODE-359-length-16496-cov-5.842954_pt1 | contig 16496 bp, 7 predicted proteins | sample MGYA00241395_ERZ501636 | MGnify/ENA primary metagenome ERZ501636 (study PRJEB25962, sample SAMEA2042198) | human gut metagenome | biome: human gut; feature: human-associated habitat; material: faeces... | reverse complement strand
TAGTTAAGAATTGAGAGTTGAGAAGGGAGAATTATGATTATCTTTTGCAACGATGGGTAATCATAATTCTCCCTTCTCAACTCTCAATTCTTAATTAAATGTAATCATAATTCTCAATTTCCAATTCTCCATTCTCCATTTCAAATATCCCATGAAACGCTTATACATAGTCTTAATAGTTGTCTTAGTTTTAGCAAGCGGCGGTCGGGCGCGTGGCGCAGAGATGCGCCGCCCCGTCAGTCCGCTGCGTCCCATGTGGCTTGTCCACGTAACAAGCAACGACAAGGAGGACGTCGTGGAGACCATTGACGGCCTGCCCGACGACCTGAAGCCATACGTTGTGCTCAACCTTGCCATGAACCACAAGGCCGACCCCGGTCTTCTGGATTACTACATGGGGCAGTGCAAGAACAAGGGCGTGTGGGTCATGATACAGCCCAGCAGTGGAGTGCAGCACTACATGGACTCCGTCAACGTAGCACGCTACGAGGATTACTACCGCAAATACCCCAACCTCGTGGGCTACAACTTCTGCGAACAGGCGTGGGGCTTCACAAGCGAGACCTTCGCCCAGCGCTGCGAGCTGTACTGCAAGCTGTTGGAAATAGGCTCGAAGTATGGTGGCTACCTGTACATAAACGACATGCAGTCGGTATCAAACAACCCCTGGAACACCATATCGAAGATGAAGAAGTACGCGCGTTACGCCGAGTGCGTGCGCCGGTACAGCCGTAATCTAATCTATGGCGACAAGCTAACCATGGGGCTTGGCTACTACGACAACGAGAGCGCGTGCCTCGGCATGTTCCTCGGAGGCTACGCCGACAACTACGCCGTGCGCTACGACCAGTTCTCGTGGAGCTATTCGGGGCGCACAAGCGTCTTCGGCGAGGAGTACGGTTATGAAATGCCAAACGCCCTTTCGTGGCTTACCTGCCCCGAGGCCCTGGCCGGAATGTCCATCGCCGAGCACCTGATGATGACCGGCGCGACGGTAATCGACGGACCGGAGATATCCTCCATACTCATAATACGCCACGGCCAAATGACTCCCGGCGGCAAGAACGTAGTGGCCGACGTGGTGCGCAAGGTCGTTGACGGCACCCTGCGCATACCCACGCGTGAAGAAGTCAGGGCACGGGTGAAGGCCGCCTACGTGTGCGACAATAGCAGCACGGTGGACGACCCGTTGTACACCGGCCTCTACGGCATGGACGACGAGAAGAAGCAGAACCGCACTTACCTCAAGCGCACAGGGCGTTACCTTACCATTCCGTCGCTCGCCTTTGTGCCTGAAGACGGCCTCTTCGACCTCGTCGTGACGCAACGCGGCGACCAGAGCTACGCCTCTCGCTGGCCCACGGAGGCCGCGAAGGTGGAAGAACTGAACCGCCTTTACCCCGAGGAGTACACCGGCACGATGTACGTAGGCCGCGCGGACAACCGCCTGCTGGCCTACAACAACTACATAAACACCGACATCGACGAGCAGGCCGACATCCCGTTGAAATACAACTCGTGCGACGCCGTGCGCCTTGACTTCACCCCTCACACCTTCGCCGTAATCGAAGAGCGGGCCGAAGGGCTGCAAGTCTACCTCAACAACTACCGCACCGACAAGTCGGCCATGTGGCTTCAGTACCCCGGAGTGAGCGATGACGACGGCCTGCCGCGGCTTAATTACAACACGGCCTTCGATTATTTTGACGACACATTCATAGACAATCCCACCGACCGGCAGCTCCGCCAAAGCGTCATAGCCGTCCGTGGATGCACGGCCAGGCCAACGGTTACATGGAAAGACCGCGGCGACCACCCCTCCAGCAGCGTAAAAGAGGAGTACGCCGACGGCACGCTCACCCTGACAATAATGCACAACGGGCCGCTCGACATAAGCATACAATGCGCCGGGAGCAACCCCGGCAGGCTCCCTGCGCCCACGTTCGCCGCCGTGGAGAGCATACCGCAGCCCGACATGCAGGCCGACATCGTGCCCGACGAGCAGGCGTATGACTTCGAGGACATGGCCGAGGGCGACGCCCTTACGGCCTCTACGCAGCCATGGCTCGCCGCCGACGGAGCAGGCGCGGCCGTGATAACGCAGTACGGCGGCAGCCTCGCGCTCAACCCGACGGCCATCGGCACGGGCACGAACCGCGTGGGCATAGCCAACCTTACGCGCTTTGGCGCGGAGCAGGACTACGCCGTAACGTGGAAGGAATACACCACCTCCGTCAGCAAGGGCGGCGTGCTTATGCGCGGAACTTACGCCGACGGCGGCGCAAACCCGGGTCTTATGGACGGCTACTACTTCCAGGTGAACACCGACCTGGCGCGCGGCAATACCCGCGTAGCCATCCGTAAGGTCACCAACAAGGCCGACGGCACGACACAATTCGACAACGGCACGCAGGGCGAAGCCGTCCTGTCCGCACCCGAGGCAGGCCGTCCGCGCTGGTACCGCGCCACCTGCCAGAACAATCTTCTCACCCTTGAATACTCTGACGACGGGCAGAACTTCACGCAAGCCATAAGGCGCGTTGACTACAAGTACCACGAGGCCGGCGTCACCCAGCTGCTCTGGGGCATCGGCGTGCCCGACGTCAAGACCACGTATTACGACGACATACGCCTCACCTACCTGTCTGACACCGCCGCAACGGGCATCGGCGGCATACATACCGTCACCGCTCCGTCGTCACAGAGCACCGCCTGGTACACCCTTCAGGGCGTGCGCATAGCGCGCCCCACGGCTCCCGGCGTGTACATCCGCGGCGGACGCAAGCATGTAATAAGGTAGACAGCCACCCCAAAGGGCGCAGGCACCATCCCCAAGGGCCACGACACCCACCCCAAATCCCTCCCCACGGGAGAGGCTTTAACAGCCACGTTAGTTTGGGCGCATACGGCTTATCCGGCCCATTGGCTCCATTTGGCCTATTGAAAACCGCCTGATTGCCTGCCAAAGCCAGCCGCCGCATAACCCCTTGGCAGTCAGCCGCTTCGCAAAAGGCCGCCTTTCACCCTCTGAAAGGCGGCCTTTTGGCGTGTCAAAGACGGCCTTTTGGCGTGCAAAAGGCCGTCAATCGGATTCACAGTGTTTCGGCGTGATTTGCAATCCGCCGAAATATACTATGAGGATTTGCAATCCGCTCAAACCTCCACACCTTGCTTTCAGCAAACGAGGAGCAGTCAATCGGATTGCAAATCCTTATAATAAGAACCGGCGGATTGCAAATCCGCCAGAACGAATGTATATGGCTTATCGGGCCAATCAGCCCCATTTGGCCTGTAAAAGCCTGCCCTTTGCCCTGCCGTTTCAGGCCTCCCGGCTCTCCCACTCCTCCCAGCTTCCCCATGAATGATACAAAACCGGCGTGTCGGTGCAACTCCACGTAAGCGCGATGTAACATTTTTATGTTACGTATGACGTAAATGTTTCATCGTATTCCGCAATAATCAGCTATCTTTGTATTGTGGATTTTCATCGGAAACCGACTTTACATTAAACTCAAACCATAACAATTTAAAACCAAACGATTATGAAAAAGTTAATGCTTATGTTCGCCCTCGTGGCGCTTTTCGCAACCAACGTAGCTGCACAGACACCCTGGAAGGTCATCGACATGGAATATGTCACCAAGCATGGCAGCAACTGCCAGTATGACGACGAGACCTGCACAGCCACCTTCAAGGGTAGCGGCGACCGCTGGTTCGACCTGCCCGGACTATCGGGCGACCTCACAGGCCACACCAAGCTCGAGGCTACCATCCTGAAGAGCAACGTCATCCTTACATTCAACATACGCTACAAGGACGCCGACGGCAAGACGCAGCAGGTGAAGGCGCAGACCTTCTACGGCCAGATGGGCAAGGAAATAACGTCGAAGAAGACGCTCAAGGTTGACCTTACCAACAAGGGCAAGATTGGCGACGACGTGCTGAAGAACGTCGTAGGCGTGCGCGTGTCGATGGCGAAGGTCGTTGGCGGAGCCGAAGAGCCCTGGCAGGTGCAGTTCGGCGACGTTGTAGTTAAGTGACAATGCACGGCGCGCGGCGGCGCGCATGGCACGGAATCCATAATGTATTGATTACCAGATACTTTCCTGAAGGCCGCCTTTCGCTTGATGAAAGGCGGCCTTTTAGCGTGCAATTCGCGGCCTTTTGCATGGCGGAAGGCCGCCTTTTGCAAAGCCTCTTATTTGGCTCATTTGGCTCATTAGGCCATTAGGCCCGATAAGCCCGATGAGCCCGATGAGCCTGATGAGCCGACAGGCGGCCAAGTGCTGCCGGCTTGCCGCAGGGCGGCGGCCGCGTGGCTGCCGTTTTCGTTTTTTTCTGCATGATTTTATCTTTGTTTTACATATTTTTCTTATTTTTATAGGCAGATTAACACTTACGCCATGACATTCATGAAAACACCGATAAACCGGCTTTTGCTCTGCGCCGTGCTGGCTCTTGCCTGCGTTGAGGCCGCCTTGGCTTCCACCTACCGGCGCCTTTACGGCAACGACATGCTGTCGTCAAAGCTCGTCACGAGCATCTGCCAGGACAGCCACGGCTATGTATGGATAGCCACGGAGTACGGCCTTAACCGCTTCGACGGCGTGTACTTCACGCAGTATTACGCCGACACGGGCGAGGGGCTTGCCAATAACCAGGTGCAGAACGTGATGCCATGCGGCGGCGGAGTGCTTGTGGACATGTACAGCAGTGTGCAGCTGTATACGCCGGACGACAACCGTTTCCACGACATCAGGCTGAAAGACGCGCCCGCCGTGTCGGTAAAAAGCATCGTCACGACACCAAGCGGTGACGTATGGCTCGTCAATTCGGGGCACGGCATATGGCAGGTCGACCTGAAGAAGATGGAGGCCCGCCCCGTGGCCAAGGTCAACCGGGCGGTAGGAGGGTACAAGTTGAAGTCGGCCCTGATGGACAAGCGCGGCCGCCTGTGGCTGAGTACGCTCGAGAACGGGTTGGTGATGTATGACACGCGCACAGACCGCGTGCTCCGTTTCTTGGACGACGCGGCTAACCGCACGAAGGTGGCCGGCATCATGGAAGACGCCAAGGGGCGCGTGGTCGTAGCCACAAACAACAACGGCATATACCTGCCCGACGGGCGCACGGGCGCGATAGCAAAGCTGTGCGACGTCAAGGGAGTAACCGTCATGCGCTCGTTCTGCGACAGCAATGGCGGCATGTACTTGGGCACCAGCATTTACGGAGTGTGGCGCATTGACATCGACGGACGCCGCGCCGTGCCGCTGTACACGCCTGCAGAGATGTCACTGATGCCCAAGTCAGAGGCGTGGGCCTTCTGCCGTGATAAGGACGGCAACGCCTGGATTGGCTTCCACCGTGGCGGACTGCTCTTCGTCTCGCAGCGGCAGCAGCCCTTCGGCTATGTCGGCATGGACGGTATCGACGGCGACAATGGCAGCAACGTGCTGGCCGTGGCCGCCGCGGCCAACGGCAGCCTGTACGTAGGGAAGGAGGGCAACGGCCTCTTCGAGCTGACGCAGAGCGGCGAGGTGGGCGGCCGCTGGCTGCACGGCAAGGGCGTGAGCGCCATTATGCCTGCAGGCGGAGGCAAGGTATGGGTGGGCACGCACTACAACGACGGCGTGTGCCTGCTCGACACGCGCACCGGCTCGGCGCGCTGGATAGCCGACAAGGACATCGTGGGCAGCTACGTCAAGGGCATAGCCGCCGACAAGCGGGGCAACATTTACCTGGCCTGCTTCAACAAGGGCCTCTACTCGTTCACGCCCGACGGACTCTCGCGGCGCACCCTCTGCGGCGGCAGGATGCAGCTGCATAACCGCTACCTGAACGTGCTCAAGGCCGACTCGCGCGGCCTCCTGTGGATAGGCCACTACTATGGCATCGACGCTTACGACCCCGGGCGCGACCGTGTGCTCGACCTCACGATGGACTCCACGATGCGCACCGCCGTGACTTACACCATAGCCGAGACAAGGGACGGCCTGATGTGGTTCGGCACAAACCACGGACTGTTCAGCTACGACACGGCCAGGCGCGCCTGGAAGCATTACACCAAGGCCGACGGACTGCCCGTAGAGACCGTGTGCGGAATAGCCGAGGGCGGCGACGGCAGCCTCTGGGTGAGCACTTTCCGCGGCCTTTGCCGCCTTGACAGGCGTACGGGGCGCATGGCTACGTTCTACCGCGGCAACGGTCTTGAGGACGACAACTATCTGCGCGGAGCCTGCGGCGTGTCGCCCTTCGGCCTCGTCTACTTCGGCAACGAACGCGGCTTGACGTTCTTCATGCCGCAGAAAGTGCAGGTGGCGAGCTTCCAGCGCGGTGTAACCATTACCGGCCTGTACCTGCAAGGACGACAGGTGGTGATGCCTGAAGACGCCATACGCCTCGACTACCGCGACAACACGTTCACCCTGCGCTTCTCTACCATGGACTTCCGCGAGGCCGACAACATCTATTACGAATACCGCTTCAAGGACGAGCCGCGCGGTGTGTGGCACCAGACGGCCGCCGGAACGAGCGAGATAACGCTGACACACCTCGCCCCCGGCAGCCACCAGCTGTTCGTAAGGGCGTGCGAGGGCGGCGTTACGTCGGACATCAAGAAGATAGACATACGCATCACGCCGCCATGGTGGCGCTCGTGGTGGGCTTACACATTATATATAATGGCCGCGCTGGCCGTCATCGCCCTGGCCTTTACCGCCTACCGGCGCAAGCAGCAGGCGGATAACAACGAGTCGGAAATACGCTTCCTCATCGACGTGGGCCACGAGCTGCGCTCTCCGCTCACGCTCATCAAGAGCCCGCTCGACATGCTCCTGCGCCACGGCTACGACCAGCAGACCGACCGCGCGCTGCGTGGCATGAAGCGCAACACCGACCGTATGCTCCAGCTTGTCAACCAAATATTGAGCATCCGCCGCATAGAGAAGGGGCAGATGCGCCTGCACTACGCCCAGACGGACATGACGCAGTTCGTCGCCGACATCGTGCACGACTATGACTACGAGGCGGAGAAGCGCAAAATCGCCCTCTCGTTCACCGCCGACGGCTACGGACTGAAGGCTTACATCGACCGCGACAACTTCGACAAGGTGGTGAACAACCTGCTCACCAACGCCCTGAAGTACACCCAGGACGGCGGCGAAATAACCGTTGCGCTGGCCGCTGACGGCGGCCGCCTGCGCCTTACGGTCGCCGACAACGGCCAAGGCATAGACGAAGAGCAGCTCAAGCGCGTCTTCGACCGCTTCTATCAGGTGTCTTCGCGCACCGCTTCGGGGCAGTTGGGCTTCGGCATCGGCCTTAACCTTACGTATAAATTGGTAAAGCTCCACGGTGGAGACATCACCGCGCGAAACCGCACCGACGGCCAGACGGGCTCCGTCTTCACCGTCACATTGCCGCAGAGCGCGGCCCATCTTGCCAAGGACTGCATCGTGGACGGCAGCTATTTCGCCGGCAAGACCGAAAAAGACAGCCGCCGCAGGGCCGAGGGTGAAGCCGCCGCAAGCGGCGAGCCGAAGCAGCGCAAGCCGCGCAGGGCGACGAATTACCGCGTCGCCGTGGTCGATGATGACGAGGGAATACGCAATTTCCTCTCGTCGGAGATGGGCCTTGACTACCACGTTGACACTTACGCCAACGGCCGCGAGGCCCTTGAAGCCGTGACGGACACGCTGCCCGACCTCGTCGTCAGCGACGTGATGATGCCCGAGATGGACGGCTTCACACTGCTGCGCCGCCTGAAAAACAATACCAAGACCAGCCACATACCCGTCATACTGCTCACCACGAAGGTGGAGCAGGCCGCCCGTGTGGAGGGTCTCGACTACGGTGCCGACGCCTACATAGACAAGCCTTTCGACCTGGAAGAGCTGCTTGCAACGGCCGCCTCGCTCATAGCCAACCGCCAGCGGGTGCGCGGAAAATTCTCCGGCGTGCAGGAACAGAAGGAAACCGTGAAGCCAATCGAGCTGAAAGGCAACGACGCGCAGCTGATGGAGAAAATCATGAAGGTAGTCAACGACCGCCTCTCCGACAGCGACTTCAACGTCGAGGCGCTGGCCACCGACGTAGGCCTTAGCCGCGTTCAGCTGCACCGCCGCGTGAAAGAGATGACGGGAATAACCATCGGCGAGTTCATCCGCAACCTGCGTATGCAGCAGGCTGCGCGGCTCTTCGAGCAGGGAGACGTCACCGTGTCGCAGGTGACTTACGCCGTGGGCATGGTCAATCCCAACCACTTCGCCGCCGCTTTCAAGAAGTATTTTGGCCTCACTCCGTCCGAATACATGGCCAAACATGCGTCCAAGGGCGCCAGCGAGGCCTGACGTTACAAAAGCGTAGGCCGTTGAAACGCCATGTAAACCGCGCTTAACAAAATACGCGCGCCATACAACGCCACATTTAGGCGGTATGGCGCGCGTATCGTAATTTTGCATCCATGTGGTGAAAACCTTTTCAGCTGCGGTGCAAAATACGATTTACTAACAATAAAAAACACGTTTATGAAACAAAGGATTATGCAATTCCTGTTGCTGTCCGTCATGGCGTTGCTGCCTGCGGCGGCGCTGGCGCAAGGTATGGTGACCGCCACCGGTACCGTGACCGACGCCAACGGCGACCCCCTCATAGGCTGCACCGTGCAGCTGAAGGGCAGCAGCGTGGGAACAGTGACCGACCTCGACGGACGCTTCAAGATGCAAGTGCCCGAAGGGAAGACGCTCACCTTCAGCTACATCGGCTACAAGACGAAGGAAGTGAAGGCGCAGAAGACCATGAAAGTGACGCTCGAAGACGACACACACGTGCTCAACGAGGTGGTGGCCGTAGGTTACGGAACGATGAAGCGCAGCGACATCACCGGCTCGGTGGTCTCGGTCAAGGCCGAGGACATGGAGCAGACGAGCGCGGCCACCATGGACCAGATGCTCCAGGGACGGGCTGCCGGACTGACGATGACTTCGAACAGCGGCGCGGCGGGCTCGAGCACGAGCATCCAGATACGCGGTGTCAACTCGCTCAACTCGTCAAACGAGCCGGTGTATGTCATCGACGGCTCAATAGTGCGCAGCGAGGCGGGGCAAGACACCTACTCCAATCCGCTCGACGGACTTAACCCCAACGACATCGAGAGCATCGAAATACTGAAAGACGCGTCGGCCACCGCTATATACGGAGCGCAGGCCGCCAACGGCGTAATCATCGTAAACATGAAGAAGGGAAAGGAAGGCGCGCCGAAAATCAGCTTCAAGGCGACCGCCGGATTCAGCAACCTGCCCAAGAAACTCGACGTGATGAACCTGCGCCAGATGGCTGCCTACATAACCGACCTCGGCATATCGGAGTCGAGCGAGGGCTACCTTGCCAACCCCGAGCTGCTCGGCGAGGGCACCGACTGGCAGGACGCGATGTTCCGCACAGGCGTAAGGCAGGAGTACAACCTCTCCGTGCGCGGCGGAGCGAAGAGCGTAAACTACAGCGTTTCGGGCGGATATTATTCAGAGGACGGCATCATCATCAACAACGGCTTCGACCGCTTCACCCTCCGCACGTCAATGGACATCAAGGCTTACAAGTGGCTCGACCTCGGCGCGACGGTCAACATCTCGCACACCGACCAGAACACGGGCATGGCTTCGTGGGGAGTTGTGGGCAACGCGCTGGGCATGTTGCCCAACATCCCGGTGAAGAACGAGGACGGCTCGTGGGGAAAGGCCGGCTACAACAGCGAGACTAACTCGTGGACGCCCAACCCCGTAGCCATCGCATCCATAACAACGCGCAAGACGAAGAAGTCGTCCACGCGCGCAAACGTCTACTTCACGCTGAAGCCCTGGAAGTGGCTTAGCTGGCGAAACGAGGTGACTTACGACGTGAACACCGAGAACTACCGCTACCTGTTGCCGGCCTACGACCTCGGCGGAATGCGCCGCGACTACGCCACACACGAGTCGCGAAAGACCTATAACCAGTACATGTCGCTCAAATCGGTGGCTACCGGCAACTGGAAAATCAAGTCGCACAAGCTGTCGCTCATGGCCGGATTTGAAATGAACGACCGCTACCGCGACTACCTCTACGGCCAGCGTCTCGGCGGAAGCGACGACAACCTGGCCCTCGTAGGCGGCGACGGAACGCAGGACTCCAACGACGGATGGACTACGACGGAGCGCTTCGTCAGCTTCTTCGGCCGCCTTACCTATAACTGGCTCGACCGTTATCTGCTCACGGCCACCGTGCGCCACGACGGCAGCTCGCGCTTCGCCCGCGGACAGCGGTGGGGCACGTTCCCGTCCGTAGCACTGGCGTGGCGCATTTCCGAGGAGCCATTCTTCGCCCCGCTGCTTGAGACCGTCAACTCGCTCAAGCTCCGCGTGGGCTACGGTCTGGTGGGAAACGCCAACCTGGCCGACAACACTTACCAGCCCACGTTCACCAATATGAACTCTAACTTCGGCACGGGCTACCTCACGGCCAACATGCCCAACTACGACGGACTTACCTGGGAGAAGACCCACTCGTGGAACATCGGCCTCGACCTGAGCCTTTGGGACAACCGCATTGAGTTCATCTTCGACGCATACCGCAAGGACACGAAGGACCTTCTGCTGCAGACGGCTCTGCCATGGTACACCGGAACGCACATCACGGGCGGCACGGCGGCACAGTGGGCCAACGTAGGCTCTATGCGCAACGAGGGCATTGAGCTGACGCTCAACGCCACGGTGATAAACAAAAAGAACTTCAAGTGGAAGACCGGGCTGACCTACTCGCTCAACAAGAACGAGATAACCGCGCTTAACAGCGAGACGGGCTTCATCGACAAGACGCTCAACTTCAAGACATGGGGCGGCGAAACGGTAACCCGCACGGCCGTGGGCCACAGCGTGAGCCAGTATTACGGTTACCGCGTGGCGGGCCGCATCAACTCGGCCGCCGACTTCCTGCGCGACAACGGCGACGGTACGAGCACCGTCATAGCCGCCACTCCCAACTACCGCGTGGGCACGGTGGTGAGCAACGCGTCGGCATCGGCTCTGAAAACGTCCGTAGGCGACCTGCTCTTCAAGGACCTCAACGGCGACGGAATAATCAATTCAGAAGACCGCGACTACCTCGGCAGCGGACTGCCCAAGTACACCTTCGGCTGGAACAACACGTTCACCTACAAGCGCTGGTCGCTCTCCGTCTTCATGTACGGCTCGGTGGGCAACAAGGTGTTCAACTGGCAACGCCGCCAGATGGACGAGCCTTCGCTCCTCAGCGGCTCCGTTACAAACAAGTTCACGCGCGTAAGCAACTACGCCAAGTGGGCCTACCGCGACGGCAACCCTGGCAACCAGGACGTGTGGAACGTCTACGTAGTGCCCGGAGCCGACCCCTCCGAGACGCGCATCGACAACAACCACGGCAACTACAACTCGCGCGTGAGCGACCGCTACGTCGAGGATGCCGACTACCTGCGCATCAAGAACATCGTACTCTCGTACTCCTTCCCGCGCAGCATCTGCAAGAAGCTCATGCTGCAAAGCCTCAAGCTCTCGGGCAACGTGCAGAACCTGTACACCTTCATGGGCTACACCGGCTACGACCCCGAGGTGGGAAGCCAGAACGGCCAATACTCAATGTCAGGCCAGGGAATGCTCATGTACGGCGTTGACACCGGCCGCGTGCCGGCTCCGCGCTCGTTCATATTCACGCTCGAGGCAACATTTTAAGAAATTAAAAATGAAAAATTAAAAATGAAAAATCAGGCTTGCGCCGCGCGGACATGTTCCCTGTCTGCTTGCTCGAGGCAACATTTTAAGAAATTAAAAATGAAAAATTAAAAATGAAAAATTGGGATTGCGCCGTGCGGACATGTTCCTTCCGAATTATAAAAGACGGCAAACGGCAGTGCAAAAGACCGTCTTTCGCACGCTAAAAGGCCACCTTTTGAAAGCCGAAAGACGGCCTTTCGCGGCGGCGCAGCCAATGCGTTGAATATCAAAGAGATACATTAAGGTGAGAAAGTGAGAAGCTAAGAAAGTGAGAAGCGTTGAAAAAACTTCCCAGTTCTCCCATATCTCCCAGCTCTCCCAGTTCACCCATAAAAAACAACAAGTGATGAAAACAACCATAATAAAGACCATCGCGCTGTGCGCCGTGTGCGCTCTTACCGTAGGTTGCGACGACTACCTCGACACGACCAACGAGCGTTACACGCCCGCACACGAAGAGCTTACCACGCTCGAAGCCCTGCGCGCCACCACGGCCAGCCTCTACACGTCGCCGTGGTACTACTTCCACAAGCGCCGCTTCATACAGCTGGGCGACGCCCGAGCCAACAACGTGCTCAACAGCACCACCACCAGCAACGACTGGAACGTGCAGGCATCGCTCAACGAAGACATCGAGAACACCTCGCTCACCCACGCCTGGGGCAGCCTCTACAACGTAGTCACACAGGCGGGCTACGTCATCGACGACTACGCCCCTTACTGCGTAAGCCACGGAGTGTGCTCGCAGCAGGAGGCTAACCAGTGCATCGCCGAGGCGCGCTTCATGCGCTCGCTGGCCTACTGGTTCCTCGCGATGTACTGGCACGACGTGCCCATCATAACCAACGCCGTCACTGCGGGCGAGACCGCATACGCCAACCGCTTCGAAGACGTGCTCCAGTTCGCCATCTGCGAGGCCGAGTACGCCCGCAAGTGGCTGCCCGTGATGCCCGGAGACAAGGGCCGCGTGAGCAAGACCAGCGCCGACGTGCTCCTCTCGCGCCTCTACATTACCGCTGGCGCATACGCCAAGGGAGGCCACTATTCGGCCGACTTCAAGGCCTCGGTGCTCGACAGCTATTATGCTTCTGATGCCGACTACCAGGCAGCCCAGTCGCTCGCCGAGTTCTACTACGCCAAGGCCGTGGCCGCCGCCACGCGCGCAATAAACGAAGCCCCGGCCTCGGGCTACGGCCTGATGGACGACTACGAGCAAATATGGCGCGTGCAGAACAACAACAACAGCGAGGTGCTTTTCGCCCTTCAGTTCGTAGCCGGCAGCACCACTTCATACGGACTTGGCAACGACCTGCAAGGTGACCTCTGCTACAGCGGGTGCCTTGACAACAACTATGGCAAGGCGTGGTCCACCAAGGCTTCATACGATTTCGTCTATGTATCCACCAAGCGCGGCGGACTCAGCCGCACACGCGGCAACATAATGCCGTCGGGCATGACCTACGACTACCTCTTCCACGAGTACGGCTACGACGACTGCGTTGAAGCCAACGAGAATGAGAGCGGCCAGGAGAAGGGCACTCCGTGGACGGTATCGACCAAGAACACTACGCTCGGCATAAAGAAGCACGTCGTTGGCGGCCCCATCGCCACCGACAACATCGCCTTCAGCGGCAACTCCGGCCTCTGCACGCCCATGCTCCGGCTGGCCGAAGCCTATCTGAACCTCACCGAAGCCTACATGGGCCTGTACAACATGACCGAGACGACAGACCCGCGCATACTCGAAGGCGTCAACACCGTGCGCCGCCGCGCTTACAAGATGGAGCTGGCCGACGGCACCTATCCCGGCGACTACGGGCAGACGGGCGTGTTCAACCTTGACTCGCTGCTCCAGGAACGCCGCCTCGAGACCTACATGGAAGGCCTTTTCTGGCCCGACATAGTGCGCCGTTCGTTCATGGGCGACGACCATTTGCAGCGTATGCTCGACTACCAGAACAACCGCATCGTTGACAACGAGGGCGACTCAATCATGGGCTGTTACCGCCTTTACAACTACAAGTACAGCTACAACGAGCAGAACTCGCAGAAACTGGGCACCGTAGCCCTGGCTACAAGCTACAGCACGGGCCAGTACACCGTCTACCGCAAGAGCAAGGAGTGCGTCCACAACATACCCGAAGGCAGCTTCGTGCACTCCACGCAGCTCGGAGAGGACGACAACCTATGGTCAATGGTGTACCCGCCCGTCGAGACCAACGCCGACCCCAACCTGCTGAAAGCCCCCGTGGCGTATGACTTTACCGAAATAATAAACAACAAATCAGACTACAATGAATATGAATAAAATCTTCATGAAATCGTCGCTGCTCGTGCTCGTTGTGTGCTTCTCGGTGTTCAGCTGCCTCTCGTGCGACAACGACGACGACCTGTCGGCACCGCGCATCGACGCCGTTTGGAGCAACATGAACACCCAACCCATCGAGCAAGTGCAGTGCGCCTACCCGCGGCAGACCGTCAGTCTGCGCGGCGCGGGCTTCAAGGGAGTGGAGAAGGTCACCGTAAACGGATATGAAATAGACCTGGCCGAGAACCAAATCTACAACACCGACCGCAGCATAATAATAGTGTTGCCGCAGGACGTAGCCACCACCACCGCCACGGGCGAGGCTTACCTGAAGGTGGAGAACGCCGAAGGCGAGGCCCTGTATCAGCCCTTCTACGTGTTCACGGAGGACGAGCAGCCCGTCATCACCAAGTTCTCGGCCACCACGCTGACGCCCGGCAGCCAGCTCTGCATCACCGGCGAGAACCTTGGCGGAGCCACTGAGGTGTACCTGCCGTTGGCTTTCGACCAGAAGGTGAAGTGCGAGCTTGACCCTGCGCAGCCCTCTTCAGACACTGAGGTGTACGTCATCGTGCCCGACGGAGTGAACTTCGCCGAGGGTCAGGTGGAGGTGGTTATGAACAAGGTGTACGCCCCCACCGGCGCGGAATACGTTGACAAGGCGTATTCGGAAGTGACTAATTTCACGAATTAAACAGCAAGCCCCCTCCCAACCTCCCCGAGGGGAGGAGCCTGATTGCCAGCTATTGCAAACCAATTCCTCCCCTCGGGGAGGTTGGGAGGGGGCTTTTCTCCATTTAAAACAACAAATAACCAATGAAAAAAAGACACATAATATTATCATCGCTCGTGCTTGCCGCAGGGCTAATGTTTGCCTCGTGCAGCGAGGATTTGGACTCTCCCGTGCTGCCGGGAGACCCCGGCATAACCGTGCCTGATGCGCAACCGCTCGATGCCGGACGGCTGTTCGGCGTGTGGGAGGCCACCACCTCCAAGGGCGACAACAACCAGAATTACTTTGAAGAGCAGTACCGCGTGGAGTTCCAGAGCGTTGACGACGCCGAGGCTGTGTACTCCCACTGGTACACCGACGCCGAGACGGGAATGCGCGACTCCGTCATCAACATGGAGTACACATACCAGTTTGACGGCTCCACCGTCACGCTTACACCCAAACCGGCCGCCCAGACCGCAGGCGCAGCCGTCATCACGGCCACCCATATAGGCGGAGAACGCATGATGCTCACCACCGAGGCCGTAGGCCGCACCGACTCAATATGTACCCTTCTGCGCACGGGCGACCCCGAGCCTACCGTCACCGGCGTTGACCGCACCATGCCGCGGGCGGGCGAGACGGTAACCATCACGGGCCGCAACCTGCAATTCGTAGACCACATCTACCTGCCCACGGAGCAGGGAGAGCTTGAAATAGCCGACTTCACGGCAGGCTCCAAGGAGCTGAAGTTCACCCTTCCCGAGGCCGACTACGCGCCGGGCAGCATCCGCCTGCAATCCCTTTCGGCCGGAGTAAACTGCTACTCGCCTGCCTATATGTTCTGCGAGAGCACCGTGTTCTTCAAGAGTTTCAATACGTTCGGCGCCGGCAAGCCCTACGCGGGCACCGACTTCGAGTACACCATCGGCGACCTTGGCGGCAGCGTCATCAGCGGAGCTTCGGCATTGGATGCCGACGAGCTGCCCGACGGCCACTCGCTCAAAGGGCTTGACGTCATCAACCCCGACTCTCTCCTTAGTTTCTTCGGCGACGCCCTGGTAGCGTGGCCCGTCACGTCGGGCAGCGACAAGAAGCTGGGCTACATCCGCTTCAGCACCGGCGACCGCCTCCAGCACGCGCTCGAAGGCAGCGGCGGCCTCTTCACCAGCCTCACTCCGTGCGCCCAGCTGGCCATACAGATGGACCTGTACGTGGTTAGCGACGGCGTGCCCGAGTGGAACACGGGCTACCTGTCGTGGCGTCTTAACAAGAACGGCAGCAACACGTCGGGCGACTATCTTGCCAACGTGGTAGGCTGGAGCGCGGACGGGCCGATGTCGTTCGAGGGCGGATGGCGCACGTTCACCATACCGCTTACGGCCTTCGGGGTGGTGGAGAGCGGCAAGGATGCCAACCTCGGCGCGTTCATCAGCGACCTTATAAGCCGCAACTACGTCACCATACTCTGCCTCGAGAACTACAACCTCGACGGCCTGCCGCCGATGCACGACCTCGACTCGTTCCAGTTCTGCGTGGCTAACATACGCCTCGTGCCCTACATCGCACCGGCCAACACGCCCGTGGAGTAAGCCCGGCAGTTAGCGATATGCGGCTCATCCGCAGTTCAGGTGTAAGGGTTATAACATACATAGGGCCTCGAAGAGGTCCAACTATGCTTAACCGCATGTGGAGC
>ENA-OPIO01000358-OPIO01000358.1-human-gut-metagenome-genome-assembly--contig:-NODE-358-length-16542-cov-4.584157_pt1 | contig 16542 bp, 16 predicted proteins | sample MGYA00241395_ERZ501636 | MGnify/ENA primary metagenome ERZ501636 (study PRJEB25962, sample SAMEA2042198) | human gut metagenome | biome: human gut; feature: human-associated habitat; material: faeces... | reverse complement strand
CCCAGGAAGTCGGAGGACACCACGGCGTCTTCGGTATAGCCCAGCACGCCTTTGAGTTCGCCTTCGGAAGCCGCTTTCATGGCTTTGCAGATTTCTTCGTATTTAGCCGGTTTGGCCAAGTTTACGGTCAAGTCAACCACGGACACGTCCAGGGTCGGCACGCGCATAGACATACCGGTCAGTTTGCCGTTAAGCGCCGGAATGACTTTGCCCACCGCTTTGGCGGCGCCGGTGGAAGACGGGATGATGTTGCCGGAAGCGGCGCGGCCGCCTCTCCAGTCTTTCATAGACACGCCGTCAACCGTTTTCTGGGTGGCGGTGGTGGAGTGTACGGTGGTCATCAAACCGTCGGTGATGCCCCAGTTGTCGTGCAGCACTTTGGCGATAGGAGCCAGGCAGTTGGTGGTGCAGGAAGCGTTGGAAACGAACTGGGTGCCGGGTTTGTAGGACTTTTCGTTTACGCCCATTACAAACATCGGGGTCGCGTCTTTGGACGGCGCGGACATAACCACGTATTTGGCGCCGGCTTTGATGTGCGCGGCGGCTTTTTCTTCGGTCAGGAACAGGCCGGTGGATTCAACGATGTATTCGGCGCCCACTTTGTCCCAGGCCAGGTTGGCCGGATCTTTTTCAGCGGTAACGCGGATGGCTTTGCCGTTGACGATGAGTTTGCTGTTGGCGACGTCGGCTTCCACAGTGCCGTTGAATTTGCCGTGCATGGTGTCGTATTTGAGCATATAAGCCAAATAGTCAACCGGAGTTAAATCGTTGATAGCGACGATTTCGATGTCATTGCGTTCTTGCGCCGCGCGGAAAACGAAGCGACCGATGCGGCCAAAACCGTTAATACCTACTTTAATCATAGTTATTACACCCTCCATAGATTTTTTACTTCTGAATATATTTTACAATTTTTTGCGGACTTCGTATATCCGCCTATTTTGGATTAGACGTTTTGCGCGGGCGCGGAGGCTTCCCCCCACCCTTTGCAAACGTCCACCCATTTCTCGGCGCGCGAAGCGGTTTCCAGCTCCGGCAGCGAGAGTTTTACCGCCGTGTTGCCGCTTCCGCCCGCGGGATAAACCGTTTCAAAGCGTTTTAACGATACGTCCAAATATACCTTTACGCCTTCTTTGGCGGCAAACGGGCAGACGCCTCCCGGCGCAAAACCCGTCATAGCTTCCACTTCTTCAAATCCCAGCATTTTGGGTTTGACGCCGAAAACGGATTTATATTTTTTATTGTCCACCTTGGCGTCTCCGGCGGCTACGATTAAAATCGCCCGTCCGCCGAGCTCAAAGGAAAGTGTTTTGGCAATCAGGGCCGGGCGGCAGCCCAGCGCCTGGGCCGCGAGTTCCACGGTGGCGCTGGATTGTTCCAGCGTGGTGATGCGCTCCGCCAGCTGAAACCCGGCGAGGTATTGGGCTACTTTTTGGGCGGCGGTCATAAATTATCGTGCTCAATAACGGTGCGCCGTCTTTTTTTGGTTAAAGGGTCGTAGACCGACGTGGAAGTGCGAATCAGTTTCTCTTCCTGCAAATCGTAGAGATAAGTGGTTTTGGGGCCGCGGTCCGTCTGGTTTCTGTTTTCCAACAGGGCATTTCCGTCCTGGGTCCAGGCGGCGCGGCGGGTTGTCAGCTGCAAAAAGCGCGCGCCGGGCTTTTGGGCCAGGCCCGTTTCAATGGCGGAATACGAGAATTTGCTTTCAAAATTATGCAGCCAGATTTGTTTGCCTTTTTCATCCAATAGCGAGACGGCGGCGATATATTCGTCCATATCCATATCCATCACCCTCCGGTCGCGGAACAGGAAGGGCACCGCGCCTTTTCCCCCGTTGTGATAGGCGTGGACCAAATTATGTATATAATGGGCGTGGGTGGCGAAAGCCACGTCCGTTTGGCCTTCGTTTTTATTATGGAGGCTGCCCGTATGTATGCCGACCAATTCCCCCTCCGCGTTCAGTACGGCGCTCCCGCACAGGCCGACGCGCTCGTCCTGCGGCACGGAGAAATCCGTCCGGATGGAAATGGGCGTGCTGCCCACTATTTTGCGTTTGGGCACATGCACGGCGGATTTATGGTTAAAGCCTTTGGAGGAGAGATCCTCGTTGATTTTCGGTATGGCGGGGCTCAGGCGGTAGGGAGCCAGGAAAGGCTCCGCTTCAGCCGGGAATTTGACCAAAGCGATATCCAACATGCTTCTGGGCGAAAAAGCCACTATTTCCACATTGATTTCTTTCGGCAGACCGTTCTTGTAGATGACGGCCGTAAAATTTTTATGCAGCGCGTCCCTTTCGGCCGGAGAGCTGGCGATGGTATGGGTGGCCACGATGCCGTAAATTTCATTCTGTCCGTTGTGCGGAACGGATACTACGGTGCCGGAAAAAATGTTGGTCGGGGCGAGATGGTTCCCGGATTCCACCGCTTGAAAGATGTAGGAATCCGACGGAATAACTTTCGTCGCCAGTTTATCTTTAAGCAGTCTGTTTTCCCGTTCTAAAGCCTGCAGTTTTTCCTGTAATTCTGCAGACGAAACGGAAACTGCGGATGAAAGGGACGCGGCGGACGATTCTGTCAGCCGGTTGGAATACGGAAGCACGGAGGAACCGGAGGCCGACCGGACAAGGTTTGACGCCGCGGACGACGGTACGGCCAGCCGTATGCCCTGTTTGGAAAGGGCGCCCACCCGGGGAGCAATAGGCGTGCGTGAAAAGCCCGTTTTTACGATGGTTTGGGCGGCTTTTACGCGGTTCTGCGCACGGGCCGGCAGGGTGCACAGGCCCAGGATGGCAAAAAAGGAAATAAGACAAAGGGTATATTGTTTCATATGTATATTGTAACAAGTGGGTTTTTTGGAAACAAGGGCCAAAGGACCTAACGGAAGATGGGACTTTTAAGCCGGAATTTCTGGGACGGACCCGCCCGGCTTAAAGCGCGGCTGACGGCAGCCGGAAAGATGTCGGAAGAACTCCCCGCCGGGCGGCTGATGCTCCGTCCGCCGGCGGGGCAGCGTTTGCGGGAACAAAAAAAGACGCCCGCGCGGTTTTGCGTTTTAAAAAATGGCTTATAAGTGCCTTTACCGCCGCTTGAGCCCAAGCTTGTACAAAAGCCCCGCCGCCGCGAAATAAAACCAGAAGGAAATTTTTTCCGCCGCGTTTAAGGCCGGGTATACGTCCATTAAATTGGAAAAAGAGTTTTTCCCCTCAAAATACCAGCGTACCGCCCGGCGGTATTTAAAATACGGGCCCCATCCGTTTAATTTGGCCGGCTGGGAAAACGCTTCCAAGAGTTCGCGGCGGTGGGTCAAATCGTTTAAAAACAAACAAGCGTTCATTTCGCATGCGTCAAAAGCAAACGCTCTGGCTTTAGGATGGCGTTTTTTGCTTGTTACCCGATCCAAACAAGGGGCGTTTTCCACCGACAGTGAAGCTATTTCAGGATTTTCTTGCATATTAATGACGGATCCTTTGGGTACGTAAATATCCGCCCCGTTGTTTACCACCGCGCACGCCAGCACCAAATGCGGCAGTACGGTATAGGTGTCGTTCATCGTCCAGGCCATTATTTCATCCGTCAGGTTTTCGGTTTTATAAATGCCGCTGGGCAGAAAAGTCAGCTGGGCGAGTTTTAGGCCGGGAGTGGCGGTTGCCGCGTCCCGGATATAAAAACGCGAGGCAAGCACGATATCGTGCTCCTCTTCCAATCCTTTTAATACATCCGGCCAGTAGGTCCAGTCAACGGTGTCATTGTCGCAGAGAATCCAGATATATTTTTGGGAAGCGTTCTCCAATGCTTTGCAGATGTTGCCGCTGAGGCCGATATTGCGGCGGTTGGAAACCGCTTTCAAATTGGGGTAACGGCGTGCATATTCAGCGAGCAGAGCGGGCGTGCCGTCCGTGGAGTGATTGTCATACACCACTATGGGGCAGCTGCGTACGGGACTGTCCTCTCCCAGCACGCGGTCCAGGGTGTTTTTTAAGCATTTATCGCGGTTGAATGTGATTAGTGCGATTTCTAATTGGGATAAATCAAACATAAGTCTCCTCGGGTTTTCATAAGTTTCGGTCAATAGTTCGTTTGGGTAAATTTTACCAGCCGGCGCTGTAAAAAGTGGCTGATTTTACCGCGCAGTAAGGCGCCCAGCACCCGGCTTGTAAAGGACAGCAGTCCTTTTTGCCGAGCCAGACGCAGGTATTGCCGGTAGGTCATTCGGTTATGTTCGCAGCGGCACCAGTCTCTCCATCCGATGCGGACGTGGCGCAGGCTTTGAAGCGCAAAAAACCATTTAAAGCGTTCCCCCGCCGCGTCAAAAATCTTTTTATAAAACCCCGTTAAATTAAGCCACTCTTCCGCGGTCGGCCCGGTGGCGTAGTCCACGCAGTCCTGCCCGTCGTGCAAGCGGTATTTGACGAACGGCCAGGCCAGTACGCAGGATGCCTCCGCCGGCTCCAGCATTTGGAACATAAACGGTACGTCCGTTACTTTGCCGTACGGGGCGTTTAGGGAGATATCGGTTTTTTTAAGCGCGTCCGTTTTGGCGCAGAACGAGGAAAATGTAAACGAACCGCCCGTAAAGATATAGGCCGCGAGGTAAGCCGGGGCCGGGCAGTAGATGCAGTCGTCCGCGCGGGCCCCGCCGGGGTGTTCGTAATCGCCCTGGCGGGAAATGGCCAGCGTCAGCCCGTCCAGGCGGTTAAACGCACGCAGCAGGTGCTCCACATAGGCGGGCGCGATTAAATCGTCGTCGTGCGCGAGGATGGTCAGTTTGCCGCGGGCGCCGTCAATGGCGCGGCGGATGTTGGGGTACATACCCAGGTCTTTTTCTTCGTAGAAAAGTTCCGCGTCAAATTCCCGCGCTATGTCTTTAATTTCCGGGCACCCGCCGTTGGCATACACCGCCAGGCGGAACCCCTGCACGGTTTGCGCGCGGTAGCAGGCCAGCGCTTCGCGCAAAAAGGCGGGGCGTTTGTGTGCCAAAACCAATACTTCTACGTCAGCCGGAGTATACGTCATAAAATTTCCTTGAAGGCTTCTTCCAGGCTGTAGCGCGGCGTGAAGCCCACTTCCCGCGTCAGGCGCGTATTGTCGCCCACGATGGAGGCGGGCTGGTCGGTCGGCAGGGTTTTTAAATCAAGCAAGTCCTCCCGGCCCATCAGGCGCGCGACGGTGCGCGCGTATTCGGCCAGCGATATCCCTTTGCCCGTGCAGATGTTTACCGTGCCCTGCACGTCGCTGTCCAGCAGAGCGGCGAACGCGGCGGCGATGTCTTTGGCGTACATATAATCTTTCGCCAGCTGCGCGTGGTTTACCTGCACCGGTTTGCCTGCCTTTAACGCGTTAATAATGCTGGCGGTCAGCCGTTTTTCGTGCTCCCCCCTGCCGTATACGTAAAAAATGCGTCCGTAGCCAAAGCTTACGGCGTTGGCGTGGCAGAAGCACTGCGCCAGTTCGCGCAGCGTGTTTTTACAGCAGGCATAGACGTTGGGCGGGTTTACCGGGTCGGTTTCTTTAATCGGCGTATCTTTAAAAGCGTATTCAAAACAGGTGCCGGCAAATACGGCGCGGCGGCCGCCGTTGGCCGCAAAGTGTTTAAGCAGGGAAAGCCCCGCGCGGACAAATTCAAAATTAATGTTGGACGTCTGATAATCGCCGGTGGCGGCCCAGGCCATATTTAACAGATACGCGGGCTTGATTTGGGCGAAGGTTTGGGCCAGAAGAGCATCGTCAAACAGATTGCCTTTAATCCACGTTACGCCGGGTACGGCGGGCATATGCTCGTCTATCGTAAGGGCGTACACGTCAAACCCGGCTTGCGTAAGCGGAGCCCAAAGTTCTTTGCCGATGAGCCCGGTGCCGCCGGTGAGAAAGACTTTTTTAGAGGAGTGCATAGTTGTTGTCCCTTTCGTTGATAATGCGTTTGCCGCATTCGGGCCAGACGATGCCCAGCTTCGGGTCATTCCAGCGCACGCCGTCGTAAGCCTCGGCGTGGAAAAATTCCCCCAGCTGGTAGTAGGCCGTGGTATCGTCTTCCAGCGTTTGGAATCCGTGGGCCATCATCGGCGGGATGTAGAGCATTTTGCGGTTTTCGGCGCTGAGCTCCATGGAAATGTGGCGCAGGTAAGTGGGCGAGTGGGGCCGTAAATCCACCACTACGTCAAAAAAAGACCCTTTCAGGCACGAAACGATTTTAATTTCCGGGTACGGTTCTTTTTGGTAGTGCAGCCCGCGCAGGGTGCCTTTTTTCGTATTGCCCGAAATGTTGCACTGGCACATGGAAAATTCCAAGCCGTGCTCGGCCAGTTCCCGGCGGCAGAACTGGCGCATAAACATTCCCCGCTCGTCCAAGAAAGGTTCCGGCTCCAGCAAAAACACACCCGGCAGTTCAAGCGGCGTAAATTTCATAGTTATTTGGTCCGTTCGGCGATGAACTCGTGAATCAGGCGGGACGTTTTATCCAGCTCTTTTTCACCCAGGCGCGGGAATACGCCCACCCAGAAGGTGTTGTTCATAATAAAATCCGTATTGGGCAGTTTTTGGTAATCGGCTTCGGTCAGGTCGCGCGAGTTCAGCAGAGCGGACGCGCCGATGCGCAGCTGTACGTCGTTCTCCGCCATCATCGGCTGGCGCAGGAGGTTGCCCGCAAACAGCTGGCGCGTGCCCACGCCGTTTTTCTCCAGGTGTTCCACCAGCTGCTGTTTGTTGAATTTATCGTTGGGTTTAACCGAAATCAAGAATCCGAACCAGGAGGGTTTCACCTGCGCGTCCACGCGGGGCAGAATCAGCCAGTCGGTCAGGTCGGAAAGTTTGTTTGTCAGATAGGCGGCGTTTTCCGTGCGTTTTTGCAGGTAGCCGGGCAGTTTTTTAAGCTGGCTTACGCCCAGGGCGGCCTGCCAGTCGGTAATTTTTAAGTTAAAACCGATATGGGAGTAGGTGTATTTGTGGTCGTAACCGAAGGGCAGATTGCCCAGCTGCATATTAAAACGGTTTTTGCAGGTGTTGTCCACGCCCGGTTTGCACCAGCAGTCGCGCCCCCAGTCTCTAAACGACATAATGATGCGGTAGAGCTGCGGGTCGTTCGTTACGACGGCGCCGCCTTCGCCCATCGTCATATGGTGGGCCGGGTAAAAGCTGTACGTGCCGATATCGCCTATCGTGCCGGCTTTTTTGCCGTTCCATTCGGCGCCCAGCGCGTCGCAGGAGTCTTCAATCAGCCAGAGATTATGTTTTTTGCACAGGGCGGAAACAGCGTCCATATCAAACATATTGCCCAGCGTATGCGCGATAAACACGGCTTTGGTTTTGGGCGACAGCGCGGCTTCTATTTGTTTGACGTCAATGTTGTACGTGCCGATTTCGCAGTCCACAAACACCGGGACGAGGCCCTGCTGGATAATCGGGTTGACCGTAGTGGGAAAGCCGGCGGCTACGGAGATGACTTCATCCCCTTTTTTAAGCCGTCTGTCGCCCAGTTTATAAGACGTTAAAGCGGAAAGAGCCAGCAAGTTGGCCGAAGAGCCGGAGTTGGTGGACAGCGCAAACTTGGTGCCTAAAAAAGCGGCGAAATCTTTTTCAAACCGGTCGTTAAAGCGCCCGGCGGTCAGCCACATATCCAGCGTAGCGTCAATCATTTGGGCCAGGTCTTCCTGGTCCAGCACTTTGCCCGAAGCGGGAATATAAGACAATTCTTTTTGAGGGGCGCACACGCTTTCAAAGTATTTGGCGGCCGCGTCCTGTACGGCCTTTCTTAATTCTTTTTCCATTCCATCTTCTCCTGATAGTCGTTAATTTGCTCTAAGGTAAAATCATACATCGGCTGACCTTCGTAAAAACGTTTGTACCACGCCACGGCGGCTTCCACCGCTTCGTCGGCGTTGTAGGTGGGCGTCCAGTCCAGGCGTTCTTTGGCTTTGGTGATGTCCAGCATCAGCAGGTTGGCTTCGTGCAGGTCGTCTTTTTTGTGGACGATTACTTCGCCTTTTCCGTAGTATTTAACGGCCAGCCGGGCCACTTCGGCCACGGTGAGCACGCTGTCCTGATTGGGGCCGAAGTTAAAGCCTTCCGCGTATTTGTCGCCCTGCGTATACAACAGGTGCCCCAGCAAGAGGTAGCCCGAAAGCGGCTCCAGCACGTGCTGCCAGGGGCGGGTGGCCGCGGGGTTGCGGATTTCAATTTTTTTGCCTTCGTTGATATAGCGCACGCAGTCGGGCAGCAGGCGGTCCGCCGCCCAGTCCCCCCCGCCGATGACGTTGCCCGCCCGGGCCGTGCCCAGCGCGTAGCCGTCTTTTAGGAAACTGCGGCGGAAAGAAGCGGATAAAATTTCCACACACCCTTTGGAAGAGGAATACATATCGTAGCCGCCCATGGGCTCATCTTCGCGGTAGCCGCGGGCGATTTCTTTATTTTCGTAGCATTTATCGGTGGTAACGTTTACAAAAGCTTTGACGGAAGGCGTTTTGCGCGCGGCTTCCAGCACGTTTAAACTGCCCATCACGTTGGTTTCATAAGTAAGCACCGGCTCCGCGTACGACAGGCGCACCAGCGGCTGCGCGGCGAGGTGGAAAACGATTTCGGGCTGAAACTCCGCAAAGGTTTGTTCCAGGAGTCTGCGGTCTAAAATATCGCCGATGACGCTCTTTTCTATTTTGTGCGCGATGTCCAGCTCGTTAAACATAGACGGCCGGGTGTTGGGCGCCAGCGAGTATCCGCACACGCGCGCGCCCAGCCGCGTAAGCCACAGCGCGAGCCAGGAGCCTTTAAAGCCGGTATGCCCCGTCAGAAGGATGCGTTTGCCGCGGTAAGTGTCGTTCCACATCGGTTAATCCTCCCACACTTTCCAGGGGGCTTTGCCGCTGTCCCACAGGGCGTTTAGTTCCAGCTTGTCTTTTAGCGTGTCCATCGGCTTCCAAAAGCCCGCGTGTTTATAGGCGTTTAACTTCCCCGCTTCCGCCAGCTTCATTAAAGGCTCTTTTTCCCATACGGCGTTCTCTCCGTCCGGAATATACTCAAACGCTTCCGGCTCACACACGAAAAAACCGCCGTTGACCCACGACCCGTCCCCCACCGGCTTTTCCTGAAAGTGTGAAATGGAATCGTCCGCCTGAATGTTAAGCGCGCCAAAACGCCCCGAAGGCTGCACCGCCGTCAGCGTAACTGTTTTGCCCGATTTTTTGTGGTGCTCCAGCAGTTTTTTTATATTCACGTCCCCCACCCCGTCTCCGTACGTCAGCAGGAAGGGTTCGTCCCCCACGTAGTGCCGGGCCTGTTTAATGCGGCTGCCCGTCATGGCGTTGCGCCCCGTGTAGAGCAGGGTTACTTTCCAGGGCTCGCAGCGGTTGCGGTGGATGTCTATTTCGTTGCTGGTGAAATTGATGGTTACGTCGGAATTATTGGTGTAGTAATTAAGGAAGTATTCTTTGATGACTTCGCTTTTGTATCCGCACAGGATAATAAAATCCGTCAGTCCGTAGTGCGTATAAAGCTTCATAATATGCCAGATAATCGGATACCCTCCGATTTCCACCATCGGTTTCGGACGGATGGAAGTTTCTTCCCCCAGCCGCGTGCCCAATCCTCCGGCTAACAGCAATACTTTCATATATAGCTCCTTAACCTCCGCTAGAGAGATATATTAAAATAAAGTTATGCAGGGCTCTTGGCGGAGGCCGTCCTGACGGACATTCCTGCATAACCTTAATACACCTATACAGGTGTATATTAAAACTCATTTAAAAGCCCCAAAAACGCGCGTCCTGCCGTCTTTGCGGCTTTAGGATTCTTTTTAATACCCTTTCCAATTTAACAAAAAAAAAAAAAACAAGTCAAGCCCTTTGCCAGCGGCCGCCAGCCTATTAAAAAACTAACCCTTAAAAATACAGGACAAACGCCGGAAATGAAGTTATACTACGGGTATGCAGGAAAAGGGGGATAATATGGATACGAAATTAACGGTAACGGACGCGTCGTTTGACGCGGCCTTTGAAAAATACAAAAAAGCGGAAATGGTGATGTTTTTTGCCACCTGGTGCCCGCACTGCCACCGTATGATACCGGCGGCGGACAAGCTGGCCAAAGACTACAAGGGCAAAGCCGCCGTTCTGGCCGTGGATGTGGACCAGTCGCCCGACAGCAGCCGCAAGTTCGGCGTGAGCGGCGTGCCGACGTTTGTGTTTGTTAAAGACGGCAAAGTGCAGGAAACCATTTCGGGCGAATACCCGGAAGAAGAACTGCGCAAAAAGCTGGACGCGCTTTTATAAGACCCGTACGCAAAAAGCACCCGGGTTCCAAACTGGAATCCGGGTGCTTTTTATTTTATCTGCGGCAAATTTACGCTTTCTCTATTTCTTCCAACAGCATGCGCAGGGCTTTTACGGAAGCGCGCCCGATATTGCGCTCGCGCGTATGGGAAAATACAAACTTCCGCGCGTGCGCGCCTTTCGGCCCCGCGACGGCAATCCACACGGTTCCCACGGGCTTTTCCGGGGTGCCGCCGTCCGGCCCGGCCACGCCGGTGGTGGCTGCGGCAAAATCCGCCCCCGTTACGCGCCGCGCGCCTTCGGCCATTTGCAGGGCCACCGGCTCACTGACGGCGCCGTACTTTTCCAAATCTTCCGCACGCACGCCAAGCACGTTTTTCTTCACCTCATTGGCATACGCCACCACGCCGCCCAAAAAATAAGCCGACGCGCCGGGCCGCGCCGTAATCAAATGCGCAATATTTCCCCCCGTGCAGCTTTCGGCGCACGCCACGGTTACGCCTCCGGCGGCCAGCCGCCGACCGATTTCTTCTTCCGCCGTGTCCGCGCAGTTGGTCTCAAACGAAAGCCCGTCCAGCGCTTTTAAGAGCCTGTTAAAAAACCCGTCCAGCCTGTCCACGGCTTTTCCCCTGGCGGTCAGCCGCAGGCGTATCAGCCCCGCGGAAGGCAAATAGGCAAGCCCCAGGCCTTCTTCCAGCGTATCTTCAAACGCGGCCAGCTTCATCGCCAGCTCCGCTTCCGGAATATCATAAACGGTAACCAAGCGGTAACGCAGCAGTAAATCGTGAAATTTTTCTTTTAACCGCGGCAGTACTTCGACCGGGAACAGGTATTCCGTTTCAAACGGCACGCCGGGCAGGGAGACGAGCACCTTGCCGTCTTTTTCAAACCACATCCCGCTTGCCGTGCCCTTTATGTTGCGCAGCGGCGTACAGCTTTTAGGCAGCATGGCCTGGGATTTATTGTACGCGTTCATCCGCTCCGGGTGCGCGGAAAAGATTTCTTCCAGCCAGCCATATGCCTGCGGGTTAAATTCCAATTCGGTGCCGAAGTATTCAGCCAGCACGTTTTTCGTCAAATCGTCTTTGGTGGGGCCGAGGCCGCCCGTTACAATCACGGCGTCGGCGCGTTGGAACGCGTCGTCCACCGCGCGCAGGATTTCTCCTTTTTCGTCGGACACGGAACGCATCTCCACCGTTTCCGCGCCCAGCGCCGCCAGTTCGCGCGCGATAAAGCGGGAATTGGTGTCTAAAATCTGGCCGAGTAAAATCTCGTCCCCAATGGTAATAATCACGCTTTTCATTATTTTCCTTTCCTTCTTTGCAATAAATCGTGTACGCACACGCCCAAAACCGTTACGCCCAACACACAAAGCAACGACGGGCACAATAACCCGATTAACAACCCGCCGCTAAGCGGCATATGCCGCCCGTCGGCAAGGATAGGCCCCTGAAATGACCACAGGATAAGCGACCCGATCAGCATCAGCACCAGCCCGACGGCAGACACCGTCAGCAAATTTCCGGGCGGCATCAAGCTGCAATCGCCGCATGCTTCGTGCCGCGCCAGCTGCCTGCGCACCGCGGCGGCCATTTCTTTTCCCTCCGACACTTTGTGCCTAAAAGTTTTAAATTTCCGTCCGTGGGCCATCAGCTTATAAATAACGGGCCACACCAAAAAATTCGGCGCATACGCAAAACGCACCGCTTCGCCCTCCACGGGCTTAAACTCCAGTTCCAAGGCGGAAATTGCTTCTTTGCGGCCGTGCCGGGTAAGTATCTCGGCCGTTTTTACACCCAGCGTAAACGCCGTAGAAGAATAGGCGAAAAAAATTCCCTGCCCGCCTTTTACCACCACGGCCCCTTCTGCTTGAAAATACAAATCACTCACGCGGCCTTCGGCGGCCCGGCTTTTGTGCCACATCTTCCACCAATAAAACACAAAGAACAGGCTCGCGGCGTACACGAAAACAAATACGCCCGTCAGCACGGCTTCTTCCCGCCACGCGGCCAGCAAAAAGTCCCTTAATACGCCCAGCGCCTCTCCGGCGCCCGCCATACACGCCGCCACCGCCCACGCCACCAGGGGCGCCAGCGCAATCAACAAGGCGGAAGTAAATTCTTTTTTACAGCCTTTTTCCTTCGGATCGGTAATACGAAAATGTGTTTTCATCCATTCCCCCAACTACGCATATTCTAGCACTTTCACCGGGCGAAACGGGCGCAAAGTGTTATATAATAATTTTTTAAGGAGAACGCCTATGAGAGATTTTACCTTTTGCGCGCCTACCGAAATCATCTTCGGCGCGCACGCCGAAGAACGCGCCGGAGAGGCCGTCGTCAAACACGGCGGTTCGCGCGTGTTATTGGTGTACGGCGGCGAAAGCGCAAAAAAAAGCGGCCTGCTCACGCGGGTGGAAAAATCTTTGATGATGGCGGGGCTGACGGTCAAAACCCTGGGCGGCGTACAGCCCAACCCCACGCTCTCTTTTGCGCGCAAAGGCGTGCTTCTCGCCCTTACGTTTCAGGCGGACTTTATCCTGGCCGTCGGCGGCGGCAGCGTGATTGACACCGCCAAAGCCATCGCCGTCGGCGCGGCCAACCCGCACACCGATATCTGGGCGTACTGGACGGGCAAATCCGCCGTGCAAGCCGCTCTGCCCGTGGGCAGCGTGCTGACGATTTCCGCCGCCGGAAGCGAAACCAGCGACTCCGCCGTGCTGACGGACGATTCCCGCAAAGACAAACGCGGCCTCAACACCCCTTTTAACCGCCCGCGCTTTGCCTTGATGAACCCGGAGCTGACTTTTACCCTTTCCCCCAAACAGCTTGCCTGCGGCGTAACGGACATTTTAATGCACACGCTGGACCGCTATTTTACCCCCATGCAGGGCAACGAACTGACCGACGCGCTGGCCGAAGCGCTGATGCGCACCGTCATTCACTACGGGCCCGCCGCCGTGCAAAATCCGCAGGACTATCAGGCGCAAAGCGAAATGATGTGGGCGGGCAGTCTGTCGCACAATAATCTGACGGGCCTGGGCGCGGACAAAGAATTTGCCGTACACCAGCTGGGGCACGAACTCAGCGGGCGCTTCGGCGTCCCGCACGGGGAGAGCCTTTCCGCCGTCTGGGGCGCGTGGGCGTTATATGTATATAAAGAAGACCCGGCCCGCTTTGCGCGCTACACGTCCAACGTCTGGCGGCTTGCGTTGACGACGGACATTGACAGCGCGGCCCGCCAGGGCATTGACGCCACGATACGTTTCTTTACGTCTCTGGGAATGCCCACCGGTCTGCAGCAGCTGCTGGGCCGCCAGCTGAGTTCTTCGGAACTCTGCGAACTGGCCGACAAATGCAGCCGCGGCGGCACGCGCACGGTCAGCAAGTTTAAACCGCTGGCCAAAGAAGATTTACTGCGCATCTATACCGCCGCCAACAACTAAAAAGACGCCCGTTTTCCGGGCGGTCCCGCAGCCGCCCGATACGCCGCACAGCGGAAAACCGTTAAAATTTATATAATATTATTGTCTTTAACTTAATTCCCGCCGTCCGCCGACCGCATTTTTACCGGCGGTTTCTTTTTGTCCGGCGGCACGGAGCATTATGAAACCCGAAAAAATCCAACCCAATCCGCTCGCCTTAATCCCGCTGGCGGTATTTTTAATTTCTTACCTGGCCGTCTCGCTGGCGGCGGGTGATTTTTACAAAATGCCCATCACGGTGGCTTTTGTATTGTCTTCCGTTGTGGCCGTTTGGATGAGTAAAGGCGGCGGCCTGCACAGCCGCATTGAACTCTTTTGCAAAGGCGCGGCCAACTCCAACATAATGCTGATGGTGATGATTTTTATTTTGGCGGGCGCGTTTGCGCAAACGGCCAAAGCCATGGGCGCGGTGGACGCCACGGTGAATTTGACGCTGGCCATCCTGCCCGGCAATGTGCTGGCGGCGGGCGTATTTTTGGCGGCGTGCGTGATTTCCGTGTCGGTTGGTACGTCGGTGGGGACGATTGTCGCGCTTACGCCGGTGGCCGCCGGCCTCAGCGCGCAGACGGGCATCTCGCCCGCGCTGATGAGCGCGGTGGTGGTCAGCGGCGCGATGTTTGGCGACAACCTGTCTTTCATTTCCGACACCACCATTGTAGCCACCCGCACGCAGGGGTGCAAAATGTCGGACAAATTTAAAACGAACTTTTCCATCGTAATGCCCTTCGCCGTTTTAACCACCATTATTTACGTGCTGATAGGCAGCGGCGCGCAAAGCGCTTTTGTAACGGGAGATATCCCGTGGATTAAAGTGCTGCCCTATTTTATCGTATTAGCGGCCGCGGTGATGGGCGTAAACGTGATGGTGGTATTACTGGGCGGAACGGTGTTATGCGGGCTGATCGGCCTTTTAACGGGCGCATTTGACGTATGGGGGTGGACGACCTCCATGGGGGCCGGCATCAACGGCATGGGCGAGCTGATTATCGTTACCATTTTGGCGGGCGGCATGCTGGAAATGATTCGCTGCAACGGCGGCCTGGCCTGGATTATTCAAAAGATGACGGCGCGCATCCGTTCGCGCAAAGGGGCGGAGCTGAGCATAGCGGGCGTCGTCAGCTTTGCCAACCTCTGCACGGCCAACAACACGATTGCGCTGATTATGGCGGGCCCGATTGCCAAAGAAATCGCACAGCGTTTTCATATTGCGCCCAACCGCTCGGCGAGTTTGCTGGATATTTTTTCCTGCTTTGTGCAGGGCATTATCCCCTACGGCGCGCAGCTGCTGATGGCGGCCAGCCTCTCGGGCGTATCGCCGGTAAGCATTATGAAATACCTGTACTATCCGTATTTGCTGGGCGTCGGCGCGCTGCTGGCGATTTGGCTGGGGTTCCCGCGCACACATTCCCAGCCGGCGGCGGACGGTGCGTTGGAAGTCTAGTTTCGTCCGGCGTACAATTTTGATAGAATGAAAAGAGAAAGATTTACGCGCTCGTAGTTCAATGGATAGAGCACCAGCCTCCGAAGCTGGTAATATGGGTTCGACTCCCGTCGAGCGCAAATATAAAAACCTCACGCCAGTGAGGTTTTTGTTTTTGTGCAAGAAGCGGGCCAACTGCTTGGCCCGCGCCGGGAGGAGAAGACCGGAGCGATGTTTTTGTTTGAAGCCGCAGGCTGAAAGGCAAAAACCGCGAGGTCCGGCCCGAAAGCAATTTCCGTCAGAAAATTAACGGCAGGGACCCGTTTCCGGCATAAACAAAAATCCCGCTTAACAACGGAGTTTGTAGATATCAAAAATTATTCCGTTCTACAGCGAACAAAAGAACGCAACCAAAAACGGAACTGAAAAATCCAGCGTTACGCCGTGCACAATGGCCAGAAAAGTCATATCCTTTCCCGAGTAGCGCGCAATCACGGGCAAGGTCGCATCCATAGATGTAACGCCCCCCGCCGCCACCGGCGCAAATTTGCCGAAAAACCGCACCAGCAAGGGCGCAAAAAGCAGGGTAAACATTTCGCGTATCATATTGGACAGCAAAGCCACTGTGGCCAATGCACCCGCCGCCTGCGCGCCCAGCACGGGTTCTTTGAGCTGGGCAATTAAAATGGACGAGAGCGAATAATATCCAAACCCGCTCCCCACAGCCAGGCACTCGCTCCAGCTCCAGCGCGTGATAAACACCGAAGCCGCCAGCGCACCCAGCAAAGTTCCCGCCGCCGTGCCTGCGGGCAACAACAGCCAGCGCAGTTTGACGGAGCGTAAAATTTCTTTCAGTTTTGCGTCGCTTCCCAGGCTGACGCCCACTTCCAGCATCAGCAAATACAGCGCCGCCAGCGGCAGCAATCCGCCGCGCAAAAATTCAGGCAGTTCGGGCCGCGTCCCCAGCCAGCACCCCGCTGTAAAAAACCCCAATACGGCCAGGCTGGATTTCATCGGCTCCCCCGCTCCAGCAGTTTCTTATACATCCACGCCCCCACGGCTATGCTCCCCGCGGCGGCCGACAGCGAAAGAGCCAGCGCCTCCGCGCCCACCGCCGACAGATTGGCCAAAAGCTCCCGGTTCCCGCCTACGCCAATGCCCATCAAAAACAGCAATACATATACCGTGCCCGAAACGCTTTTTCCGGCCCACAGCGTCCAGCGGCGGCCGCGCGCCAGAAAGCCGATAAAAAGCCCCGCAAATAAAGTTCCAATTAGTGTAATCATCATTCTCCGCCAGAAAAGTCCCCGTCCAAGCGGGCGGGGAGCGTATATATTATGATACCAATAACGGCGGCGGCCGTCCAATACGCATAAAAAAGGCCCG
>ENA-OPIO01000355-OPIO01000355.1-human-gut-metagenome-genome-assembly--contig:-NODE-355-length-16709-cov-2.445419_pt1 | contig 16709 bp, 16 predicted proteins | sample MGYA00241395_ERZ501636 | MGnify/ENA primary metagenome ERZ501636 (study PRJEB25962, sample SAMEA2042198) | human gut metagenome | biome: human gut; feature: human-associated habitat; material: faeces... | reverse complement strand
AAGATATAAATATTATATCTCATAGAAGATTTACCTGTTTTTATGGTAAAAAAAAAGAATATTATGATCTTTTAAATATGATGCAAAAAGACTTAAGCAATTATAAAAAATATATTATTTACATGCTAAAAGCAGTAAATGAAATGAGTCAATACACAGTTAATTTTATTAATAAGATGCTTAACTGTATAGACAATGCAAAAAATATTGTTATAGAAAAACTACCAAAAATTTATTCACAAGAATTAATTGATTATTTGTTTTATGATTTTTATACAAAAAATGAGTATTTAAGAAATAACCTTAATATTAGTAGAAATACGGCATCAAAGTATTTACATTCATTATCTAAAATTGGAATTTTAATTGAGGAAAAAGTTGGCAAAGAAATAATTTATAAAAATTCTTATTTGTATGATTTAATAAAAACATGGTGAAGAAGAAGAGGTGAAGATAAATGGCAATTTTATTAAATGATTTATTAAAATTAACAGATGAAGAATTAAAAAATACAAAGGTTCGTTTTTGTCAATATAATGGCGAGAACGATCCAATAGAGTTATTTAAAAAGAATCCAGAAACCTTACTAGGGTGGCATTATTGGAATTCACAAAATTATAAAGTTGGTCAGTATTCAATTGGATTGGTAAAAATGAAATGTGATGATTGGCTATTATTTACAGTAGGCAAAATAACCAAAGACCTTAAATTAGGTCATCCTGGTATTGGATATGAGTATGAAACAATTCAAGATTTTCCAGAAAAGAAAGTCAACTATGCAGACTATTATGGAAGGGTTGTGGTTAAATATCATAAGAGTATGAGAAGCCAATTTCCTAATGCGAATACCGTTATTAATGATTTTGTGGTCAAAGAGATATTACCGTCATTATTTACTGGATTTGATTTTCCTGGATATGAAAATGTTTCTCTTTCTTATGATGAATTAGAAACAATTATAAATGGTAATTATCCTAGTTATAAAAACGCTCTTGAGCATCAGCAAGCTGTATACGTTTTGACTGATACTCATACTGGTAAGTTATATGTTGGTAGTGCAACATCGAAAGGAGAACAACTTCTTGCCAGATGGAAGGGCTACATTTCAACTTTTCATAATGATAATGTTGATTTAAAGAATCTTTTTGAAAAAGAAGGAGCAACCTATTTTAAAAAATATTTTAAGTACTCAATTATCGAAAATTTCAATGCAAATACTAATCCTGACTACATTTTAGAAAGAGAGTCATACTGGAAAAAGGTACTCGATACTCGAAACCATGGATACAATAAAAACTAAATTTGGATGGTGATTCAAATTGAGGATAAATGAAATGTTTTCGTTTATTTTCCATTCACACTCGCCATTTCTTCGACTAATTACTTACCATTTCTTCGATAATATTTGTGGCATTTCTTCGACTAATCACTCGCCATTTCTTCGATTTTGGGGATTAACATAATTGTTTAAATACAAAAAAAGAAATGAAAAGTGCTGCTTTTGCAGGTTTATTTGCTAAAATAAAAGAATTTTCTTTAAAGAATAAAGGTACGGTTTTGATGCCAACTTTTTTAAACTCCTAAAAGTGTCCATTTACAATTTTGAGGTCATTTAACTCATTTGGTAAAAAAATCGACACTAAATCACTATTAGAGACTAGAATAGTTCGCACTAGTTCAAAATGATGGTCTTTTTTTATACTCGTGCAAACTTTTGGTAATCAATAGTGCGAACTTTCCTTTGTTCTATTAGGCTTACGTGCTAGTAGAAGGTGTATCGATGATTAATAACAAGCATTCAGCAGAGCGTGAGTTAAATTAAGTTTGGCGAAACTGAAAAAAGCTATTGAAAAATAGTTTGCGTTTGGTTAAACTTAAATTGTCAAAAAACAAAACAAATTTTGAAAGGAGATATTAAAGTGCCATACACAAACGAAAACTATAACAACATTAAGAACTTAGTCTTGCAACAAAGCATGATGAATACTGATTATATTCAGACGTTTATTGAAGATGTTTATTCTATATTAGTAGCCTCGAAGGCAATTCAAAATCCTAAAATTGATTTAGAATCAAGAGACTTAAAATCTGTACCTGAAGCTTTACATAATGCTTTGATTAATTTATCGCTATGTGAATTAAAGAATATAGTAAAGGAAGTCTTATATCAGAGCGCTTTTAGAAGATATGAAGCGTGCGAACACACAACACCGCAACTTAATGAACTCACTTATCATTTATTAGAATTAGATAAAAGTGGTAACAACGAAGTATTAGATTTATGTTCAGAAAGTGGGACCTTTATCGCTAGAGTATTGGATTCAGATGCTTCTGATCATGTTCAAAAGGCCATTTATGCAAACGAGATTAATAACAAACTTGCTTATATTGCAAAATTGGTATCAGATATATTTGGTAATGGCTCCACAAAAGTAGATATAGCTGTTGGAGACATTTTTAAAGAAAATCTAGATGTTAAATTTGATAAAGCAAGAATCTTTACTCCATTAGGCGTAAGAGTATTGATGGACGAAGAGACTTCGTCAAGCATGTTTGAAGATGTTCCGTTTAGAACCATAGCCAATTCCGAGTGGGCATTTATTGATAAGGCTTTATCTAATAAAAAAGAAAACTTTAGAGCAGTAGCAATGGTGCTCGGTAAGAATCTACGGGAAAATCAGACATCACTATACAGAAAACGTATTATTGAAAGTGGATACTTAGAGGGAATTATCGAGTTACCGACAAAGGTCTCTCCTTGTACAGGCGTTCAACTGTATCTCTTAGTATTTAGTAATGATAATAAAGAAGTAAAATTTCTAGATGCGTCATTATTAACAATTAAAAATAAGAATAGATTTAGTGAACGAGAAAAAGTGGTAACACTAGATATAGGTTCCATTTTAGATTCTTATTTTGATTGTAAAAATACTAAGACCATTGACGAGACAGTAGAACTTAAGAATCTTACACCATCGTTAGTAAATGCGAAAAAAAGAGAAATAAAAAATGGTGTTAGTTTAAGTGAGCTAGCAGAGGTTTTTACTGGAAATCAATATACTTTAAAGAATTTTGAAGGAATGATTAGTGAGGACGAGACTGGTTATTCCATATTAAGATCTAACGATATTGATGACTATATGATCAATTTAAACAAACTAATTCACATTAATTATAAAGAGACTAAGTTTGATAAATATTGCATTCAATACGGCGATGTTATTGTTACTAGTAAGTCTTCAAAAGTTAAAGTTGGCGTAGTGGATTTTGAGCCAAAAGAAAAGATAATTGTTACTGGTGGAATGATTATAGTAAGACCTGACGTTACTAAATTGAATCCTACTTATTTAAAAGTTTTTTTAGACTCAAAATTGGGGCAACAAAGTATTAAAGCTATTCAAAAAGGGACTGTCATTATTACTCTAAATTCTAGAGATCTATCTGAAATAAAGATTCCTTTTGTCGATATGGAAAAACAAGAAATTATCGCTAAGCAATACCAAAGAAAAGTAGCCTCTTTATTAGCTTTAAGAAATGAAGCAAGCGAAATAGAGAAACAAATTTTTTCTTTACTTAATGAAGCAGTGGGTGAATAAGGTGTCATATTCAGTTAGTGAGCGAGCCGATATTATTTCAAAGGCATTGAAAGTATTTAGAAACAGGTTAGAAAACGCTATTGATTCAGACAGTTTAAACGACTTTTTGAATAAATTAGGCATCGAACTAGATGAAACTAGTAATCCAGCTTATGCTTCATATAACAGAAGAACTAAAATACTAGTTCTAGGCGCCCTAGCAGGTAAAAAGAAAGACTATATTATATGTGCTAAAAGACTAGGGGTAGACGAACAAAACCTTGAGTTTCATGATTACGAAGAGATGAAGACTTTTAACACAGAGAAATTAAGATATTCATCGGCGTATTCAGACATAATTTGTGGTCCAATGCCTCATAAAATTGCAGGAATTGGTGATTATACAAGTTTTATTACACTTCTAAAAGATAATCCTGACGAGTATCCTAAAGTCTATATAGCAACTGCAAATGAAAGCATCAAGCTGTCGATAAATAATTTTAAACTAGGGATTTTAGAAACTAGATATAAAGAAAAATTTTCATAAGTTTAATATTGCATTCATATATAAGATTTCGTTTTATTCTTTTCAAGAGAAAATCTCGTCAAAGTTCTATGAAAATATCGAAATTAAACCTAGTTTATGTTAAAATAGTGCTAACCATTTGAGGTGACCATATGTTTGATTATGCAAAGAAAATAAGAGAATATCGAGAAAGAAAATTCTTAACTCAAGAAGAGCTAGCTGAAATATTAAATGTTAGTTATGTTTCCGTTTGTAGATGGGAAACAGGTAGATTTGAACCAAACATGGAAACCAAAAAGAAACTTGTCGCTCTCTTTAACGAGATTGGCATGAAATTAGATGAATGATAATGAGGTGAATGAATAATGCCTAGGGATTTTAATGAAGCAACAAGAGTTCAGATGCCTGCAATGGTGCATCTGACCAGGTTAGGCTATAAATATTATGGAAAGTTAAGCGAAGCAGACGCTAATTCTAAGTATGATCCTGATACTAATATTTTGCTTGATGTTTTTAGATGTCAATTTGCAAAATTGAATCCAAAACGTGCCGAGACATTTGAGGAAACCCTCAAGGACATAAAACAAGAATTAGATAATAATGATATAGGGAAAAGTTTTTATAAAAGATTAAGGAGTACTTCGCCTGTCCGTTTAATAGATTTTGATAATCCCGAAAATAATGAATTTCATTTTACGGCCGAATTTACGTCTAAAAGGGATGGAGAGGAATTTAGACCTGATATAACTTTATTTATTAATGGTCTTCCTTTATGTTTTATCGAGGTTAAAAAGCCTAACAATCCTGGTGGGATGATAGCTGAAAGCAATAGAATGACTAATCAGCGTTTTCCAAATAGAAAATTCAGAAGGTTTATCAATATTACTCAACTAATGATTTTTTCTAACAATATGGAATACGATACGCTTGATGGTATCGTTCCGGTCCAGGGTGCTTTTTATTGTACTGGTTCAAAAAGCAAGGCTTACTTCAACTGCTTTAGAGAAGAAAATAAGCTGAACGAGCCAATTGCACCATATAACAAAAATTATCCTTATTTGGATGTAGATTCGCAGGTTGAAAAAAAGATTTTGTCAGACTTCAATTGTCAGGTTATCCACACTTCGCCAGAATATCAAAGTAACCTTGATATAAATACTCCGACAAATCGAATCATTACATCAATGTGCAGCAAGGAAAGACTTCTTTTCCTTATCAAATATGGAATCGCCTATGTCAAAGATGAAAGAGAAGTTGATGGCGTGATGCAATCAATAGACGAAAAGCAGATAATGCGTTATCAGCAACTTTTTGCTGCGCTGGCTATTCGTGAAAAGATAGAGAGAGGCATGATGTCCGGTGTTCTTTGGCATACACAAGGAAGCGGTAAAACTGCTTTGTCGTATTACTTGAATTATGTTTTAACAGATTATTTTGCAAAGAAGAATCAAGTTGCTAAATTTTATTTTATAGTTGATAGACTTGATTTGCTTGAGCAAGCTTCACAGGAATTTCAAGCTAGAGGATTGGTTGTTAAAACAGCAAATTCAAGAGAAGAATTGATGGCTCAGTTCAGAAATAATCAATCACTAGAAGGCAATAAAGGAAGCAACGAAGTAGTTGTTGTAAACATTCAAAGGTTTGCAGAAGACAAGGAAAAGGTAGTTATTCCTACATATGCTACTAATCTTCAACGTGTTTTTATAATCGATGAAGCACATAGAGGTTACAAACCTGAAGGTAGTTTCCTTGGCAATTTATTTGAGACTGATCCAAATTCAGTAAAAATTGCTTTGACAGGAACGCCACTACTAAAAGCCGAGAAGGCTTCGTGGAAAATTTTCGGTAATTACTACCATACCTATTATTACGACAAGTCGATTGAAGACGGTTATACTTTGAAAGTAATAAGAGAGCCTATTGAAACCTCCTACAAAGAAAAACTTTCTCAGATTTATGAGCGTCTAGAAACTCTTGTTCAAAAGAAAGATGTAAAACGCTCGGATATAATTGAACACGATACGTATGTTAAAGAACTTCTTCGCTATATTATTTCGGATCTTATTAAATTCAGAACTCTTCATGGTGATAACACTCTTGGTGGTATGATAATTGCCGAAACAAGCGAACAGGCTAGGAAACTTTATACTTATTTTGACGAAATTCAAACTGAGTTGAATGCAAAAAGCTCAACATCATCTAATTTAAAAGCTGGCCTCATCCTTCACGATAGCGACGACAAAGAAACAAGAAAGCAGATAGTCAAAGATTTTAAAAAGAATATGACTATCGATATCTTAATCGTTTTTAATATGCTTCTCACAGGCTTCGATGCTCCAAGATTAAAGAGGTTATATTTTGGAAGAAAGCTCAAAGATCATAATCTTTTACAAGCCATTACTAGAGTAAATAGACCCTATAAAGGAATGAAGTATGGGTATGTCATTGATTTTGCTGATATTAAGCAAAACTTTGAGGAAACTAATGCCGCATATATTAGGGAACTAAATAGATTTAATGATCCTAATGAAGTTGGTGAAGATAATATTGCAAATACATTTAATCAAGTCTTGGAAGATAAAGATGAATTGGTAAGACAGATAAAAGAAGCCAAGGGCGTTATTTTTGATTTCACAACTGACAATGCGGAGCAATTCAGCAAAGAAATTTCAGAAATAGACAATAAAGAAAAACTTCTTGAAATCAGAAAGGCTCTGACAACTATAAAGGATTGCTTTAATATCGGTAGAACGTTTGGTGATGAAGATTTGAAAAACACTTTAAAGAGACTTGAGATTGCTAAATTGCCTTATCTCATTACAGAAGTTCAACATCATATTGATAATATCAATCAAAAGTCAGCGTTGTTGGCTTCTGATGTAACAAAGCAAATAATCAACGAAGCGATGGCAGATATTACTTTTAGATTTACTCCTCAAGCTGATGAAGAATTAAAAATAGCCGACGGAGGCAATGAACTTGAGAAAAAATGGAAATGTGCCATTAATGGATTCACTAGCAATATAGATCAGGATGACCCCGTCTATATTACTTTAAGACAAGCTTTTCTTGAGCGTTTCAAAGAACATGGTTTTGTTGTTGATTCAAAAAATGATTATGAGAGTACATTATCTGAATTGCAAGATGTAATCGACAAATTGGATGAAATAAGAAAAAGGAATGAATCGTTAGCCAATAAATACAATGGCGACGTCAAGTTTGTTAGAACACACAAAAGAATTATTGAAAGAAACAAGCTTAGGGGAGCAGAGCATAAAAAGCCTATTATTTCATCGTTTGAAGTCGATGTTTTGGAAGCCTTGAACGAGATTAAGAAAACGGTTGATCAAAAGGTCTATGATAGGAATGACATCTTAAAAAAAGATGCTTATTTTTCACAAACCGTCATGCAATTGGTTGGCAAAGGGCTGGATGAGTTGCATTTAGATAATACAAGAGAAGATAGGCTATTTATTCAACAATGTCTAAGTGCGCAATATATGAGCCAATATAGAGAAACATATTTAAGTTATTAGGAGCGTAGTCATGGATATTAAGCAAAAAACTATTGAATTAATCGATTCATTAAAGTCCACTTGCCAGACATACGGCATGGGGAATGATGGAAACGAATATAAAATCATCACACAAGTTTTCCTTTACAAATTTCTAAACGATAAGTTTGGCTACGAGGTCAAAAAAATATCAAAACGTTTGGCGGAAGCTCAAAGCTGGGAAAACGAATATGCTCTTATGTCTGACAATGAGAGAATAGATGTTTTTGATAAATTGTCCCCAGATGTGCCAAGATTGAATCCAGAGCATTTAATCAGCAATTTATGGAATCAACAGGCAAAGGGAGATTTTGATTTGATATTCGATTCAACGATGACAGATATTGCCGACAAGAATATTGATATTTTCTCAACGCAGACTTCACAAAATACGAAAATTCCTTTATTTGAAAAGCTGACTGTCTTTGTCACTGATGAAGCTGCAAGAGCGAATTTCGCTCGTGCATTAGTTGATAAACTCGTTAATTTTTCTTTCGAAGAAGCTTTTTCCCAACATTACGATTTTTTCGCTGCGATTTTCGAATACTTAATTAAGGACTATAATACTGCTGGCGGTGGAAAGTATGCCGAATATTATACCCCTCATTCCATTGCTACAATCATGGCTAGACTTTTAGTTGGTAATGAGACAGATTTTCACAACATTGAAATTTATGACCCAGCAGCTGGTACCGGAACTCTTTTAATGGCCTTGGCGCATCAAGTAGGTGAGGACAGATGCACGATATATTCTCAAGATATCTCTCAGCGAAGCAACAAGATGCTGAAATTGAACCTTATCCTTAATAATCTTGTTTCTTCTTTAGACCATGCTATTCAAGGAGATACCCTTGTTGATCCATATCATAAATCAGATGACGGAAAGACATTACGTCAATTTGATTTTGTTGTTTCTAATCCCCCTTTTAATACTGATTTTTCAGACACGAGGGAAGAGATAGCAAAAATGCCAGTTAGATTTTGGGCTGGTGTTCCCAAAGTGCCTGCAAAGAAAAAGAGCAGCATGTCAATCTATACATGTTTCATACAACACGTTATCAACTCTATGCGATCAAAAATAGGGAAAGGTGCGATAGTTGTTCCAACAGGATTTTTGACTGCAAAAAGCGGGGTTGAAAATAATGTATTAAAGAAAATTATAGACGACAAAATTGTTTATGGCGTAATAAGTATGCCTTCAAATGTTTTTGCAAATACTGGAACTAATGTTTCTGTTTTGTTTTTTGATAACAAAAGAAATCATGAAGATGTCATATTGATTGATGCCTCAAAGATGGGTGAAGACTATAAAGACAGTAACGGTTTGAAGAAAAAAAGGCTTCGCGACGATGAAATCAATCAGATAGTTGATACTTTCACCAACTCAAAGCAAGTTGACGATTTCTCTGTTGTCGTTTCTTATGACCAATTGAGAGAAAAGTATTCATTAGCCGCTGGCCAGTATTTTGAAGTTAAGATTGAATACGTGCCTTTAACGGAGGAAGAATTTAAAACGAGAATCGCCTCATATAAAGCAGAGCTAAGCAAGCTCTTCTTTGAAGGCAATGAATTGGATAAGAAAATCATGGAAGGACTAGGTAAACTGTATTATGAAAAAGACTAAATTAGGCGATGTTCTGGATGTAAAACGAGGGTGCAGTTTATCTGGTGAATACTATTCAAATTCCGGAAATTTTATACGCTTAACATTAGGAAATTTCAATTATCCCGACAATGGGTTTAAAATAAACAATTCTAAAGACAATTTATATTTTACTGGAAATGTGAAAAAAGAGTTTATATTAAAAGAAGGGGATGTTATTACGCCTTTAACAGAACAAGTTCGTGGGCTTTTAGGAAATACTGCTACAATACCGGAATCAAATAAATATATTCAGTCAGGCGATGTTGGATTAATAATTCCAGATAACAATAAACTAGATACTCGTTTTGCATATTATCTTGTTTCAAGCCCAATAATTAAGAAACAATTAGATGCAGGCTCACAGCAAACTAAAATCAGGCACACATCCCCAAACGCAATTAAATCATGTATAGCTTACATACCTGACGTAGAAAGTCAGAAAAACATTGCCAGCATTTTAGATTCAATCAATGCTAAAATTGCAATCAACCATAAGATAAACGATAATTTATCTAACAGAAACTTGAGCATTTAAGAGTAATGGCAAAATGTAATCCCTTTGTTTTTGCAACCATAAGTTTTCTTTATAATTTAAAGCAATTTTTCTGATAGCAGGTCTTGCGATATCATTAAATTCTTTTAAGTGTTTTTCACTAGGGACAATTGTTGGAAAATCACCAACTTGAGATGGGCTTAAGTTTTTTTGTGAGGTTCCTGTGGCTACCTTTACTGCGTAATTAATAAATGAGTTATTTTGCAATAATATATAAATCCAGCTAAATAAATCCTCTTGCACGTTTATTTTTAGTACACGTTGATTTAATAAACAATTATCATCATATACCAAACCAGATCTACCAACATTTCCTGTTAATGAAATGAGAATATCCATAAATGATAATAAACATTTAGAATCCATGTCTTTTGGAATATTTTCTAAATAACTATCAACACAAGACTCAATAAAGCCATTTTGAACGTTCTTAATCGTATAAAGCTTATATTTTCCTTTTTTTACATAATTTTCAGTCTTAAAAGGGTATCCAGAAGTAAAAGAACAAAGATTAGAAAGCGTTGTTTGATTTGCTTGGTCAGAATTCAAAGTTTTAGTCATAATTCTATTGAATAAAGTGATTAAGCTTTGAAGTAAATTATCGTTTATGCTAGCATTTTAAAGTAGATTAAGGCTTCTTTTTTGTATCCTGTAATTGTTTGCGTAAGGAGGATAAACATGAAAGAAGTAGTGATTGATTCTGTATTAAGCAGAATGTCTATGTATTTGGATTCATTCCAATTAAAGCAGCTGAAGGAGACTTTATTGAAAGAATTTTCTAATGTTGATTTGACAAGGAGAAATGAGGGTGGAGATATATCACCTATTTTGATTGAGCGCTTCATATCAGCAAAGAGAGTAGAAGGGCTTTCTGAGAAATCTTTAAAGTATTATGAAAACACGATTCAGAGAATGCTAGCGGAAATTAAAAAGGACGTAATTGAAATAAATACCGATGATTTGCGTGGTTATTTATCGAATTATCAGGACAAAAACCTTTCATCTCATACAACGATTGATAATATTAGAAGGATTCTTTCTACCTTCTTTAGTCGGCTAGAAGACGAGGACTACATAGTTAAGAATCCAATTAGAAGAATTCACAAGATTAAAACAGCTAGTTATATCAAAGCGACTTATAGCGATGAACTTTTAGAAAAGATGAGGGACGTGTGTTCAAATAGTAGAGACCTGGCCTTGATTGACATTTTAGCTTCCACTGGAATGAGAGTTGGTGAGCTAGTAAATTTAAATATTAGTGATGTTGATTTTAATGAAAGGGAATGCAAGGTTTTTGGAAAAGGTAGTAAAGAAAGATTGGTTTATTTTGATGCCAGAACTAAGGTTCATTTAGACGATTATTTAAAGAATAGAAAAGATAATAACGATGCTCTTTTTGTTACTTTGAATGCGCCATATAAAAGATTGAAAATAGGCGGAGTAGAATCTCGAGTAAAGAAACTTGGTTCTTCTATTTCGGAGGAAAGAGTTCATCCGCATAAATTCAGGAGAACCTTAGCTACCAAAGCAATAGATAGGGGAATGCCAATAGAACAACTTCAAGTGTTGCTTGGCCATAAAAGAGTTGATACTACGTTAAAATATGCAATGGTGAATCAAAGTAATGTTAAAATGTCCTTCAGGAAGATAATGGGGTGAGATTATGGAAAAACTAAAAGACCTTTGTAAATGTATTAGCGATGGTGAGCATGGTTCAGTTGCTGATGATTTGTGCGGAAAATATTTTCTTCTCAGTAATAAAAATTTGGTCAACAACATCATTGAAATCACTGATTCGGATAGAAGAATAAGCAAAGAAACATACTATTTATTATCAAGAAAGCAGAATCTAGAAAAGGGAGATCTTCTTTTAAGCACAGTAGGAACTGTTGGAAAGACTCAAGTGTTAGAAGAGCCAGGTGATTTTGTTTTTCAACGAAGTGTGGGAATCATTAAGACCAAAAAGGATAAACTTAATCCATATTATTTAAAGTACCTCTTTGAAACATCGTCTTATAAGAAGCTTTTATCTAATTTGGCTCATGGAGGAGTTCAAAAGGGAATCTATATTTACGACATTGGAAATATACCTATTGATTGTCCGTCCTTAGAGAAGCAAGAAGAGTTAATAAGACCTCTATTAACAATCGACAGGAAAATAAGTCTCAATAATAAAATAAACGATAATTTATCTCAACAATTACAACTTCTCTTTGATTTTTGGTTTAAGCAATACAACTTTGCCAATTCAATTGGAAAGCCTTATGCTTTATCAAATGGTACTTTTATTTATAATAATAAACTTAAAAGAAAGATACCTGAAAATTGGACTATAGGTTCTTTAATGAATAATCCACTATCTAAGCCAATAGAACCTGGCGTTTCTTATTTTAACTATAAGAACTATTTAGCGACTGCAAACATAGATGGAACGGCAATAACAGATGGCGAGAATGTCACTTTTGAAAACAGAGAATCAAGAGCAAATATGGAACCTAGACTCTATTCAATTTGGTTCGCAAAAATGAAAAATAGCATAAAGCATCTTTTCATATCTGGTAAAGGTCAATATATTGTAGAAAAATATATTTTATCTACCGGTTTTGCAGGAATAAATTGTGACGAGAAGACTTTTGCCTATATTGCTGGTGTTATATCTGATCCAACTTTTGAGCTAGTAAAAGACAAATATGCTCATGGTGCTACCCAGCAGTCAGTCAGTAATGATGATTTAGATCTTTATAAAATAGTTATTCCAGATTCAAACACACTGAAAAAATATGCTGCTTTAGCTAATCCAATATATGAAAAACTTAATTTACTGCTAATTGAAAATAACAAACTACAAAAATTAAGAGATTATCTCTTACCTCTCTTATTAAATGGTCAAGTGACGATTAGATAAATTATCGTTTATATGATTATCGTGTTTTTGTTTCCTAGAATAATATTTTTAGGAATAATGACTTTGTTTGCATATAGAAAAAATGCTTATTCTATTAAAGAAAGACTCCGTGTTATATATAAACAACTTAAAGTTTAGTGATGTAAATGATTCTAATGGTATTTTCAGAGATTTTACCAATCTAGAGAAATGGGGGAATGGTGATATTGAATTATTTGCAAATGCACTCAATGACATTCATGATCCTATGTTATTATTAGGTAAGCGTTTTTATAATAACGAGGAATAGTTACCAATCTTATACCTAAGCAAACATATTAATGCAAATAAAAAAGAATATTATGATTTTTTAAATATTTTCCTCTATTAAGATTATAGTTTTTAATTTTAACACATTTATTTTTATTATATTGTCAATACTAATTCTTGAAACTACTTATTTTTTTCTATCTTATTTAAGGAGTTTTACTTTTATTGACAATAATGTTTTTCCGTGATAGATTCAAGAAAGTATTTCAAAAAAATTTAAAGGAGAATAGATAATGAAAAATGTATGTGTAATCACAGGCGGCGGCAGTGGCATGGGGCTTGCTGCAGCAAAATTTATGCCTAAGGAAAAAATCCTCGTTATCTCGGGGAGAACGGTTGCAAAGCTTGAAAATGCAGTTAATGAACTTAAAGCATTAGGGTACGAAGCTTATTCTTATGCTTGCGACACATCAGATCGTGAAAGCGTTAAAAAGCTTGCCGAATATGCGGCTTCGCTCGGCGAAATCAAGAATGTAATCAACGCTGCAGGTATTTCACCCGCAATGGGCAGTGCAGGAGATCAGGAAAAGATTCTTCGCATTAATGCCCTCGGTACTGTGTATGTTAACCAGGAGTTTTCGAAAAAAATGAAGGCAGGTAGTGTTATCTGCGATATTTCATCAAACTCTGCTTATACGCTTCCATCATTCATTATTCCCAAAAAGGCTTACTTGCTTGCCGAAACAAATGAAGCGGCTTTCCTTGCAAAACTTATTAAAAGATCAAACATGGCTAAAACCGTTTATGAAAAGAACGGTTTTGCCTACGCTCTTTCAAAAAATTTCGTTTGCTGGTATGCCGCAAAAAGTGCATTTGACCTCGGTCCAAAGGGAATCAGAGTCGTTTCTCTTAGCCCCGGTCTTATTGCAACAGATATGGGCAAGATGGAAGAAGAACACGGTGGATATCTTATCAAATTCTCCTGTGAGGAGCGTATGGGAAAACCAGAAGAACTCGGTTATGCTATTGCAACTGTAGCTGACGAGCGTAACGGCTACCTTGCAGGTGTTGATATTCTTTGTGACGGCGGGGGCCCCCGAGGGCAGAAAAAAATAAAAAAAAGTCTTGAAAAATGAAAAGAAATCATGTATACTAAAAAAGCTGTGACATGATAGCGTTGAAGCGTGAGGTTGCCGCTTAGTGAGAAATCACATAGCGGGTTTTCCGTGGAGCGAATGTCAAGTTAGGAAACTGGCGACAAGTCACTGTACGAATCACAACTGATTACTGCTTACCGATAATGGGTAAAGGTATGAAACAACGTGTGAGTTTCTCACGACACACACGGGAGAGTGTACAGTCACCGCTTGTCGTACTGAAGTGAAAAGTACGAAAAGGAGGCGACTTTTTTTATGGCAAGTCAAGTAATGAGAATTACACTGAAAGCATATGATCACCAATTGGTTGATGCATCTGCAAAGAAAATTATCGAAACTGTAAAGAAAAATGGATCACAGGTGAGCGGACCGGTACCACTTCCAACTAAAAAAGAAGTAGTAACAATCTTAAGAGCCGTACACAAATACAAAGATTCCAGAGAGCAGTTCGAGCAGAGAACTCATAAGAGACTGATTGATATCGTTACACCAACTCAGAAGACTGTTGATGCTTTATCACGTCTTGAGATGCCAGCAGGTGTTTACATCGATATCAAAATGAAAAACAAATAAGAAAGTCCACAAAATGCGGGCAGCAAAATGAGACAGTAACAATCCTATAATTTAGGATGAGCGCGAAAGCGTTCCGCTGTAAATCACAGGAGGTAATTATAATGAAGAAAGCTATTTTGGCTACAAAAGTCGGAATGACTCAGATCTTCAATGAAGAGACAGGAGTCCTGATTCCGGTAACTGTATTGCAGGCTGGACCATGTGTAGTAACACAGGTTAAAACAGTTGAGAATGACGGTTACAAAGCAGTTCAGGTCGGATTTGTTGACAAGAAAGAAAAGATTGTCACAAAAGACAAGAGCGGTAAAAAAGAGATTGCACACAGAAATGGTGTGACAAAAGCAGAAAAAGGACACTTTGACAAAGCAGGTGTTTCCGGAAAGAGATATGTAAAAGAATTCAGATTTGAAAATGCTGAAGAATATACATTGGCTCAGGAAATCAAAGCTGATATCTTCGCAGCAGGAGATAAGGTAGATGCAACAGCAATCTCCAAAGGTAAAGGTTTCCAGGGAGCAATCAAGCGTCACAATCAGAGCAGAGGACCTATGACACACGGTTCTAAGTTCCATCGTCACGCTGGTTCTAACGGTGCGGCATCCGATCCGAGTAAAGTATTCAAAGGTAAAAAGATGCCAGGTCAGATGGGTGGAAAGAAGATTACAGTTCAGAACCTGGAAGTAGTAAGAGTAGATGCAGAGAACAACCTGCTGTTAGTAAAAGGTTCCGTTCCAGGACCTAAGAAATCTCTTATCACAATCAAAGAAACTGTAAAGGCTAACTAGTCTGACGGACAGAAAGGAGGAACACACAGATGGCAAACGTATCTGTTTATAATATCGAAGGTAAAGAAGTTGGTACAATCGATTTAAGCGATGCAGTGTTTGGTGTTGAAGTAAATGAACACCTCGTACACATGGCAGTAGTAAGCCAGCTTGCAAACAAACGTCAGGGAACACAGAAAGCGAAAACTCGTTCTGAAGTTTCCGGAGGTGGAAGAAAACCATGGAGACAGAAAGGAACAGGTCATGCAAGACAGGGTTCTACAAGATCTCCACAGTGGACAGGCGGTGGAGTTGTATTCGCTCCAACACCAAGAGATTACTCCATGAAACTCAACAAAAAAGAAAAAAGAGCAGCTCTGAAATCTGCACTTTCTTCAAGAGTAGCTGAGAACAAATTTATCGTGATCGACGAGATGAACTTTGGAGAAATCAAAACAAAGAATTTCCAGAACATGCTGAACAACTTAAACGTAAACAAAGCGCTGGTTGTACTGGAAGATGGAAATGTAAACGCTGAACTTTCTGCAAGAAACATTGCAAACGTAAAGACAGCAAGAACAAATACAATCAATGTATTTGATATCCTGAAATATAACACAGTGATCGCTTCTAAAGCAGCTGTTGCAAATATCGAGGAGGTGTACGCATAATGGCAAACATTCAGTATTATGATGTAATCCTTAAACCGGTAATCACTGAGAAGAGCATGGAAATGATGGCTGATAAGAAATACACTTTCCAGGTACACACAGATGCTACAAAATCTCAGATTAAAGAAGCTGTTGAAAAAATGTTCGCAGGAACAAAAGTAAAAAGTGTCAACACAATGAACCTTGATGGTAAAACAAAAAGACGTGGAATGACATTCGGAAAAACAGCTAAGACAAAGAAAGCAATTGTACAGTTAACAGAAGAGAGCGCAGATATCGAAATCTTTGAAGGACTGTAAGATTTGACATTAAACGGTGCAAATCCGTGAAACAAATAATTAGGAAAAATGAAAGGAGAGACAGTAATGGGAATTAAAGTATACAACCCATATACACCTTCCAGAAGACAGATGACAGGATCTGATTTCTCTGAGATCACAAAAACAACTCCTGAGAAATCCTTACTGGAATCTAAAAATAGAAAAGCTGGTCGTAACAACCAGGGTAAAATCACTGTAAGACACCGCGGAGGCGGAG
>ENA-OPIO01000354-OPIO01000354.1-human-gut-metagenome-genome-assembly--contig:-NODE-354-length-16725-cov-4.623575_pt1 | contig 16725 bp, 10 predicted proteins | sample MGYA00241395_ERZ501636 | MGnify/ENA primary metagenome ERZ501636 (study PRJEB25962, sample SAMEA2042198) | human gut metagenome | biome: human gut; feature: human-associated habitat; material: faeces... | reverse complement strand
TTATGAAAAAAGGTTTTACTTTGATAGAATTGTTGGTTGTCGTGCTTATTATCGGCATTTTGGCGGCTGTTGCCGTGCCGCAGTACGAGAAAGCCGTGCAGAAAGCCCGCGTGGCGGAAGCCATGGGCGTTCTTAAAAAGATAGGTGATAATTGGGAGATGACTATCCTGTCTGAGGCGGAAGTCTCTTGCGAAACTATTATGGAGGGATTTCCCGAAGGGGAAGAGTCGTGCCAGTTTGAAACTAAAAATTTTACATATGCCGTCCCTTACGGTATTCCCATAGCTCAGTCAAAGGATGAGAGTTATGGACTGGTTTTATTGCCTCCCGCTTTAAAATCTGTGGGAGATTTGGCTGAAAACGAAGTGGGCCGCTGGTGTGTACCAGCAACGGATAAGGGAACGGCGTTTTGTAAATCGTTAAGCGGTAAATCGCCCCAGACATTGGATTTTGCCGGACTGGGCGTATCGTATCCGTTTTAAGTAAGTTCTGCTGTTATATAAATCCCCCGCGTCTTATACAAGGCGCGGGGGATTGTTGTTTCAGCGTAAAACTTACGGATGGATTTTATCCATCATACGGGCGAACGGGATGGTTTCGCGCACGTGCTGAAGTCCGCAAATCCAGCGCACCATGCGCTCAATGCCCATGCCAAAGCCCGAATGCGGCACGCTGCCGTAGCGACGCAAATCCAGATACCAGTCGTACCCTTTGGGGTCCAGGCCCTGCTCTTTAATGCGGGCCAGCAAGGCGTCGTAATCCGCCTCTCTTTCGCTGCCGCCGATGATTTCGCCCGCGCCTTCCGGCCCGATAACGTCCACCGCCAGCACGACTTTCGGGTTTTTCGGGTCGCGCTTCATATAGAAAGCTTTGATGGCGGTCGGGTAACGGTGAATCATAATCGGCGTGTCGTAATCTTCGCCCAGCAGGGTTTCTTCGTCGCCGCCGATGTCTCCGCCCCAGGGGGTGTCGTTGCCTTTTTTGTGCAGGATTTCAATCGCGTCCGTATAATCAATGCGGGGGAATTTCTTTTCCACCGTGGCCTGGAGCTTAGAGGTATCTCTTTCCAGGGTTTTTAAATCGGCCGCGCGGTTTTTAAGCACCTGGCCCACGATGTATTTAATGAAATCCTCGGCCAGGTCCATATTATCATCCAAATCGTTGTACGCCACTTCGGGTTCCACCATCCAGAATTCGGTCAGGTGGCGGCGGGTTTTGCTTTTTTCGGCGCGGAAAGTGGGGCCGAAGCAATAGGTGCGCCCCAGGGCCATGGCGGACGCTTCGCCGTAGAGCTGGCCGCTCTGGGAGAGGAACGCTTTTTCGCCGAAGTAATCGGTTTCAAACAGCGTGCTGGTGCCTTCGCAGGCGGCGGGCGTTAAAATCGGCGAGTCGGACAGGACAAACCCGTTTTTATGGAAGTATTCGCGGATGGCGAAGATAATTTCGTCGCGCACGCGCAAAATGGCGGTTTGTTTGGCCGAGCGCAGCCACAGGTGGCGGTTCTGCATCAGAAAATCCGGGCCGTGTTCTTTGGGCGAAATGGGGTAATCTTTCGCCATTTGCACCACTTGCAAATCGGTCAGGCCCAGCTCAAAGCCCAGGGGGGAGCGTTTGTCTTCGCGCACCACGCCTTTGACGATGATGGACGATTCCTGCGTTACTTTGTCGGCGAGCTCAAAAAGCTCCGGGCTTACGTCGCCTTTAAACACGACGCACTGGATGATGCCGCTGCCGTCGCGCAGCTGCAAAAAGTGCAGTTTGCCGCTGGAGCGTTTGTTATACAGCCAGCCTTTTAAAGTGATTTCCTGGCCCAGGTATTGGCCTACGTCTTTGACGCGAATTTTGTTGGACATATATTTCCTCGGTAAAAATGATAAACGGAGTACTGATATATTGTAGCTTTTTGGGAGAGGAAAGAGAAGCCGGGGGAAGGGGATTTGGGAGAATAAAGGACAGGCGGCGCGCAAAGCGGGCGGCTGTGCGCGCGGAGTTTTTCCGTCGGGGAAAATCAAAAATATTTTTCTTTTTGATTTCTGATATGCTATAATAAATATGTTCTTAGAAGTTCCCAGACTAAGAAACCCAAACAATTTTCGGGCGTGTAGCTCAGCTGGGAGAGCGCCTCGTTCGCAACGAGGAGGTCGTCGGTTCGATCCCGATCACGTCCAAATTTAACACCCCGCCTTGGCGGGGTTTTTAATTTTACGCGGCGAGGCGCATTTCGCTTCCGAAGAGAGCAGAGGAGGTCGGTCGTCGTTCTTCGCCTTCCTGCTCACGTCCAAATTTAAAACCCCGCCTTGGCGGGGTTTTTAATTTTACACGGCGAGGCGCGTTTCGCTTCCGAAGAGAGCGGGGGAGGTCGGTCGTCGTTTTTCGCCTTCCTGCTCACGTCCACCATTTAAAAAGCTCCTCGTCAGAGGGGCTTTTTTAATGGAAGAAGGACAGTCTCCGACGTTTTGTCTCAGGCGCATTTCGCTTCCGAAGAGAGCGGAGGAGGTTGGTCGTCGTTCTTCGCTCTCCTGCTTATGTCCAAATTTAACACCCCGCCTTGGCGGGGTTTTTAATTTTACGCGGCGAGGCGCATTTCGCTTCCGAAGAGAGCGGGCGGGATTGTTCCCTGTCCGCCGAACAACATTACAGAGGAAAAGCCTTGAAAAACACAGAGGGAAAGTCTTGAAAAACGGGAATCTTTAGGCTATACTATCCTTATGCATCCGGTGTAAAAGCGCCTTGGGCGGGTTTTGCGGCGGAGTTATTTGTTTATTGGAAAACACTATGAAAAAATTTATTGTATTTATCTGCTGTTGTTTGGCGTCCTCTTATGCCGGGGCATGGGGGCTGTTGGACAACTTAGTGTCTTTTGACGGGGACCGGTATGTGTATAAGAAATCTTTTTTGTATCACGTGCTTACCCGCCCGTCTGACAAAATCCGCGTTTGCGTCAGCACCGAAGGCACCAGCACCGACCCGAGACGCCAAAAAATTACGCGGGATTACTTTCTTACGTCCACCCAGCAGGCTTTGGATGCCTGGCTTGCCAAAACCCGTTCCGCGCTGGGGGTGGCTGCGCGCCAAAATCCCGTTCCCGATAAAAAGTCCAAAAAGAAACAAAAAAACACTCCGCCCGCCGTTTCTTCGGTGCCGGACCGTACCGGCGAATTTGCCGACCTGCTGGCCTGGCTTCCCCGCCGCATTGAATTGCAGCTGGTGAACCCCAACGGCGAGGACTGCGACAAAGAAAAAAAGGGCAGTTATGATTTGCGCATTAGGTCTTTGGGAAATATGGAGTATGGATCGGCGATAAGCACTTACTCCCACAAGCGCGGCCACGCCGGTGCGATAAAAGGCGTCTATCAGGGTGCCAAAAACGTATGGGAGCTGGCCCTTCCGGGCAATGACGGCTATACCCGGCAGCAGATTGAACTGGAAGAAGCCCGCCGGCAAGGCAGAAGTTTTGGTTCCGGTTACGTTACGGATTATTCCATGAAGACCGTAACCCAGCACGAAGTGGGGCATTTGCTGGGCCTGGCTGATTTGTATACGTCGTCCAATCCGGCGGCCCAAAATATAGACGGGTTTTATTCGCTTTTGCGGGTAGAGCCCCGTTCGGCGGTTGTCGGCGGCGCAAAAGCGGTGATGAATAAGGCCGACGGCATATCCTGCGATGATATAGAAGGTTTCATCAACGCCGTGGATTTTGTGCAGGCTATGGATGGGAAAACCTCCAAACGTCTGCAAAGCGGCTGGAAAAGCCTGTGCGCCAAGCCGTATATTTATCTGCAGGGCGCGCCCGCAAAAGACGAACAGGATTTGGAAGCGCTGCGCGCTCAGTTAAAGGAGTGGAAAAACTCCGCCGGCATTGCGGCGCAGATTAACGAAACCGCGCGGGAATGGAATGAGTATTTGGAAAAAGTGAGAACCGCACGCGACGAAACCTTTGACAAATTATACCGCCGCCGGGCACTCGGTCAGGAATTAGATAAAGAGGGGCTCATCCTTTCGGCCGAATATAATTATTTAAGCCAAAAAGCGGAAAAAATTGAAGCCGTCATCAATGAAAAAATAGCTCCTGCCCAAAAAGCGGCCCGCACCCGCCGGACGCTTTTCCCTCAGGATGTATCGTCGCTGGCGGCTCAGCTGGCGCCGTATAAGGAAAAATACGGACCGGATACGGCCGTGCTGGATCCCAGGGGTATTTTTACCGCGGTTCCGCTGGCGGATGATTTCCCGGACAAACTGTACCCTTGTTTGGTGTGCGGAAAGCCGGTGGGGCGGGACGGATACGTGCAGACTGCACGCTCCGGCTCCAGAGAATACCCTTTTCATATACATTTTGCCTGTGAGGACCAGCAAAAAGCCAATCTGGGCAAGCTGACGCATTACAAACATAAGCCTTCCCGGCGCAAAGTGCCTACCTGGGGCGAGCTGACCTCCGCGCCAAACCCCGAGCTGGCACAGCTCTCCGGAATGGCGGCGCGCATGAATCAGGAACTTGCCCTGCCGGATCTGTCCGGTTTAACTCCGCGGGCGGGTTCCGGCCCCGCCGTGCGGCTGAATACCGCCACCCTTGCCGGCGGAAGAACCACCGCCGGTGCGGGCGTGAAGAAAAAACCCGTCCGTTCCGCTTCGGAAGCAAGGCCCGCTGCAAATACTTCCGCGGCCGCCGTACCGCCCAAGCCGGATAAATCCGCCGTGCCGGCGCGTCCGTCCGCGCCCGCCGTTACGGAGCCGGCGGAACAGGCGGCCCCCAAAGCCGTGTGTGAAGTATGCGGCAAAGAAATGGCGGCCGGAACATATTACACCGATTCGGTGGGCCGTACGGTGCATAAGCATTCCGAATGCGCCTACCGCTATTTCAAACGCTTTCATAAAACGGATGATAAAAATCTTTCCCGCTACGAGGATTATTACTTTTTCAGCGTCCCGCAGGACGTCGTGCAGGCCAAGGCCGATATGCGCAAGCTGGACTTGACGGTGGCCGACATTCGCCGCTACGCGTCGCAGGAAGCGGATAAAGCGCGCCGCCTGCAGGAAGAGCTGGCCCAGCAAAAACAGGCCGAACAGGTCCGCGCGCAGGACGCCGAAAAATGCCGCTTTTACGTGCACGTAACGCTGAAAGACATTCAGGTATTTTCCGAGGATAACCAAAAAACGCTTCAGAGCGTGCGCAAAAAAGAAAGCGTCGGAAGGCCGCTGTCTAAAAAAGAGGCTTTAGTCAAACGCAATTACGACCAGCTGAACGAAAATTATAAACTCAGCGAGTACTGCAAAGCCCGGAACCTCTAAATCCGGTTTCACTTTACTCCAAGCCCCCTTTTGCAGGGGGCTTTTTTGCCGGGGGGACATAGCTGCCGCCCTTATAAAATGCTAAAATTAATCATATGGCTAAACTAGTACGCGGGTTTAGAGATATCTTTGAACCCCAATCCAAAAATTTTACCGAACTGGAAAACTGCGCCCGCGGCGTGTTTTCTCTTTACGGGTTTGGCGAACTGCGCCTGCCCACCGTGGAGCTTAAAGAGCTTTTCGTCAAATCCACCGGCGAAACCACCGATATCGTGCAAAAAGAAATGTACGCGTTTGAAGACGCGGGGCACCGCTCTCTGGCCATCCGCCCCGAAGGCACCCCCGGCGTGGTGCGCGCGTATCTGGAAAATAATTTTACGCAAAACGCGCCCGTGCAGAAATTTTACTATATCGGCAATATGTTCCGGGCCGAACGCCCGCAGGCGGGCCGCTACCGCGAGTTTGAACAAATCGGCGCGGAATACATCGGCAATTCAGCTCCGGCGGCGGACGCGGAAGTGATTTTGATGTTAAAAGACATCGTATCTTCTTTCGGCGCCAAAAATTACAAAGTAAAAATCAACAGCCTGGGGTGCGACAAATGCCGCCCGCTTTACCGCCGGGCGCTGATTGATTTTTTGGCCAAAGAAAAAGACACGCTGTGCGAAAACTGCCAGACGCGTCTGGAAAAAAATCCCCTGCGCGTATTGGACTGCAAAATTGACGGCGCGCGTTTTGCCGGCCGCGTTCCCACGATGGAGCTCTGCCCCGAGTGCCGGGAACATTTTGATGCGGTGCAGGCGCTGTTAAAAGGCAAAATTGATTTTGAAGTGGACCCGATGCTCGTGCGCGGGCTGGATTATTATTCCCGTACGGTGTTTGAATTTCAGGCGGGGGACGCTTCGCAAAACGCCATTGCGGCGGGCGGACGGTACGATACGCTGGTGAAAAATATGGGCGGCCCGGCCACCCCGGCCATCGGCTGGGCGATGGGCGCGGAGCGCGTCATTATGGCGCGCGGCGAGAAAGAACAGCCCAAACAAAAAAGCGTGTACGTCGTATCTTTGGAAAAAGCCTGCAACGAAACGGCGTTTAATTTAATGCAGTCCCTGCGTGCGTCGGGCGTAAAAACCGAAGGCGGCCTGTTTGACAAAAACGTAAAAGGCCAAATGAAGCAGGCGGACCGCTGCGGCGCGTCTTACGCGCTGATTCTGGGCGGGGACGAGCTGGCCAAGCGCGCCGTTACCCTTAAAGACCTGACGACGGGCGAACAAAAACAAATTCCTTTTGAAGCATTAACTGACGAGGTAAAAAAACTGGTATGAAACGAACAACTTACTGCGGGGAAGTTACGGCTTCCCTGCTCGGCACCAAACAAACCCTGTGCGGCTGGGTGAACTCCTACCGCGACCACGGGGGGGTGCTTTTTATTGACTTACGAGACCGCAGCGGCGTATGCCAAATCGTAGTGGAGCCTGCAAGACCGTTTTTTAACGAAGCCGCCGCCGCGCGCAGTGAATACGTCATTGAAGTTACCGGCACGGTTCAGCGGCGCATTGAAGGCGCGGTCAATAAAAATATGAAAACCGGCGAAGTGGAGCTGGTGGCGGAAGAATTCAAAGTGCTGAATACTTCCATCCCGCTTCCGTTTGACGTGGAAAAATCCCGCGCCGTAGCCGAGGAAATCCGTTTAAAATACCGCTACCTGGATTTGCGCAACCCCAAAATGTACGCCAATTTGCTCCTGCGCCACCGTATTGCCCAAGCCGCGCGCCGCTACCTGGACGCAAACGGATTTTTGGAAGTGGAAACGCCCGTTTTAACGCGTTCTACGCCGGAAGGCGCGCGCGATTATCTCGTGCCGTCCCGCGTGCACCACGGCGAATTTTACGCCCTGCCGCAAAGCCCCCAGATGTTTAAGCAAACTTTAATGGCCAGCGGCGTGGACCGCTACTTCCAGCTGGCGCGGTGCTTCCGCGACGAAGACCTGCGCGCAGACCGCCAGCCGGAACACACGCAGATTGATATGGAAATGTCCTTCGTTACGATTGACGACATCCACGAAATCGTGGAAGGGCTGATGAAAGAAATTTTCAAAACCGCCGGCAAAGAGCTGACGGTTCCGTTCCCGAAACTTTCTTTTCACGACGCGATGGAAAAATACGGTTCCGACAAGCCGGACCTGCGCTACAGCCTGGAAATGAAAAATGTGTCGGACGTATTTAAAAACACCGGGTTTAAAGTGTTTAAAGACGTGCTGGAAGCCGGCGGCGGCATTTACGCGCTGCGCGGCGAAAAAGGCGCGGCGTATTCCCGCGGACACTTTGACAAGCTGACCGAGCTCGCCAAAAAGAACGGCGCGAAAGGGCTGGTGTGGCTGAAACTCAAAGACGGCAAATTTGAAGGGCCGTCCGCCAAGTTCTTTACCGAAGAAGAAATGAACGCCGTCAAAACCGCCGTGGGCGCGCAGGAAGGCGATGCGCTGCTTATCGGAAGCGACGTGAAGCGTGCCGTCTGCCAGTCGTTTATGGGCGCGCTCAGAAAAGAACTGGTAAAAGACCTGCCGCGCGAAAGCGAGTGGGCTTTTGTGTGGATTACCAACTTCCCGCTGTTGGAATATATCCCGGAAGAAGACCGCTGGGACGCGGCCCACAACCCGTTTACCGCCCCGGTGGAAGAAGATTTGCCCAAACTGGAAAGCGACCCCGGTTCCGTCCGCTCGTATCAGTTTGATCTGGTGCTTAACGGCAACGAGCTGGCCTCCGGCTCCGTGCGCAACTGCCGCCGCGACGTGCAGGAGCGCATCCTGGCGCTGATGAAACACTCCAAGGAAGAAGCCGCCCGGCGTTTTGGTATGCTGTTAAACGCGCTGGAAGCCGGCGCGCCTCCGCACGGAGGCATTGGCCTGGGACTGGACCGCATTACGGCGCTTTTGGCGGGGGAAGATTCCATCCGCGAAGTGATTGCGTTCCCCAAAACGGCGCAGGCCGTCTGCCCGCTGACCGAGTCCCCCAATACGGTGGACGAGGCCCAGTTAAAAGACTTGGGCATCCAAATTGCCAAAGAGTAAAAAAAGCCCCGCTTCGGCGGGGTTTTTTATGCGTTGTTTGGGGATAAATCGGCCGGGCAAATTGGAGTGTTCTGTTCTATGTACCGGCGGCAGTGCTGCTTAGTGGGATAAAGTGTACGCCGTGCAGCTTCGCCAATCAGTTGGGCGCGCATAGAAAAGCGTGGACGGCACGTCCCTCGGAAAAAGGAATGACAAAGAAGCCCATTTGGGGTATAATGAGATTATGAAAACATCCCGTTTACTGATTCCCGCACTTGTTTCGTTTTGTTTTTTCGCCTGCACGCCGCCGGAAGAGGACGTGCACCCCAAGCGCCGTTCTTCCCGCGCGGATAATTTACAGCGTTATATGACAAAAGCACAAGAGGTCCGCGCGCTCGCGCAGGCGCGTTCCAAGCCGCTGGTCAGCGGGCCGCTTATCCCGTCAGACAGCCTGAAAGAATACCTGCCCAAAACGCCGGATCACCGCGTCTCGCAGCAAATTGTTACCCAGAAAAATACGCTTCAGGCCGCCGTGCGCGAAGCCGCCGCCCGCCGCGCCGGGGAGAAGGCTTCCGTCCTGTTGACCCAATTTAGGGACGACGCCGTCCAGGCCGCTCTTTCCTCCCAGTCGCCGCAGGAGTTATCGGCCAAACTGCAGGATTTAACCGCGCAGTATTCCCAAAAACTTTCCGACTTTACGCAGGAAGAGGAAGCGGAAACCTGGTCCCGCCCCGATGCGGAGCAAAGCCGTTTTTCGCGTCAGGTGCTGCGGGACGGCTCCCGCCGCCTGCGTGAAGGTATCGCGCGCGATTACGGTTCTTTATGCGCCCAAAAGGCCGAGCCTGTTTTGCAAAAAGCGGCGGACGATTACTGGCTGGCCCTTTCCTCCGTGCCCACCCCCGAAGACGCCGAGCGGGAACTGACCCGCGTGGGGGACGAGGCCGACGCGGCCTTTGCCGCCGTGGTGGAAGAATACGGCGACCCGCTGACCTCTTTTTCGGAAGCGGACGCGGCCGCCCTGCGCGCGCGTTTGATTGCGGCGCATCAGGAAATTGAAGCGCAGTTTGAAAAACTATACGGTAAAGAAGCCGTCCTGCAAACGCGTGATATTTTTGAGAAATACAAAAACGGGGCGGACGCGCTGGTGCGCCAGCCGGGCCGCCTGAGCCACAAACTGGAACAGTTGGATGCGCTGGGCGCGGCCTACCGCGAACAGATGACCGCTCTTCAGGTGCGCTTAAACGGCGAGCTGGAACGCAAAGCCGCCGCCGCGCGCGGGATGCCGCTGGCCGCCGCCAAATAAAATTTTATGGAAAAAAACAGACAGCTTTTTCAATTGGGATTTTTAATCGTGGTGCTGCTGGCCCTGGGGCTGGCTTTGCTGCGCACCACTTCCTATTCGCCCGCTGCGGATGCTTCCGGCCGGTCGGCCCGGGAACGTGCCGCGGAGGCGGAACGCCTCTCTATGGAAGCGCTTAAAAACGAAGAAATTTTAGGCGTACCGGCCGGCCGGGACGGCACGCTTACCAAAGAACAAAAGCGCGCGCTGGCCGTCCAGCGTTACGTGCGCCGCCCGGATTTGTCTTTAAACGCCAATGATTATACGCTGGATACGCAGGCCGTCGGCCGCAATCCGTACGCTTCTCTGCCGGGCACCTCGGTGGGGGATTCTTCTTCCGGTTCGTACCGCGCCAAAGGGCTTTCCGCCGCCGACTACGGCAAATACCGGGGTTCAGCCGGTTCATCCGCAGGCGCGGCGGCGGGGGCTTCTTCGCAGGCGCCCGGCGTTTACCGCCCGGGCGTGCAGGAGCAGATGCTGGCCGAGCGGGAACGCGCTTTTTCGCCGTTTATGGCGGCTATGAATAAAGAACAGCACAAGAAGCTGGAAAGCCAGTTAAAGGGCCTTTCTTCCGGGATTGACCGCGCCGTGGCCAGGGCGCTGCTGCCGAAAAGCAAGAAGGACGCGAATATTGAAAAATATCTCCAGCGCAACGCCTCGCCCGAAGCGGCCGCCGCAGGGCCGTTTGCGCCCGTGCTGGAACAGGTGGCCGCCCAAAAAGCCGGCGTGGTAAACAGTATGGGGCAGGCGTTTGGCCCGCAGGCCGCCAAAGAGGCCGGCCAGGTGATGAACTCGTTTCAACAAGAAATGAGCGCCGCCGTTACCGCGCCGGGACAGACGCCCCAGCAGATTGCGGACAAAGTGAAAGCCGTTACCCAAAAGTATGAGCAGAAACTCCAAAAAATGACGGAAGACAACGGCTTTAGACAGTTTGAACAGGAACGTCTGGCCAAAGACAATCTGTTAAAACAGGAATTGGCCAAACAATACGGCGCGGATTTTGCGGCCCTGGCGGGCGAAAAGATTGACGCCGCCCGCGAGAAAGATATGCTGCTTGCGCGCCAGGGGCTTCCGGCCGAGGAGTATTACAAACAGCAGCTGGCTAACCAGCGCGAACGTAGAAAAGCGATTGAAGATTTGCTGGCGCAAAGCGGCAAGTCCACCAAAGGGCTGTTTGCGGCGGAAGACGAAGTGGAACGCCGGGATGTGGAGCAGAAACTCAAAGACGAGGAAGAGGGCAAAACGCTGGGCAGAAGCTACAGAGCCGGTGAAAAAGAACTGGCGGCGATTGACCAGTCCCTTACCCAGGAACGCGATGAAAAACTCCGTACCGCCGGGGAAGTGTACGGCGAAGAGGGGGCGCGCCGCGTGGACGGAATTTATCAAAAGTATTACGACGAATATATGAAAATCTGGACGGACCCGGATTCTTCCAAAACGGCTAAACAGCAGGCTTCCATGAAGCTGCGCCAGGACGTAAACCGCCAGCTGGAACAAGTGCAGAACGAACCGCAGATGCGGCAGGCGCGCTTGGAGCGGCAGGTGGAAAGCTCGCTCTCCCAGCTGATGCAGGACCCGGGTGTCTCACGCGCGTCGGCCACGCAGAAAGCCGCGCTGGAAGAAAAAGCGCGCCCCATACTGCGCGAAATGTACGAGCGCGTAAACGATATTTTGGCCTCGGACCTGCCGGACGCCGAAAAGCAAAGACGCATTGAAGCCGTCCAGGCGCAGGCCCAGCGCAAGCTTTCGGGCCAGTAAATGATAATTTGTTTTTAGATATGAAAATCCCCGGGTTAAAAACGGCCCGGGGTTTTTTATAAACGGGTTTTAAAAGCGCCCGGCGAATCGGCGGGTGTAGTTTGCGAGGGCCGCAGACGGCTTATTTGACGGCGGCCTTGGGCGCGGCGGGAGACTTAAAATCCGCCAGCGGAAAGTAATGGTTCAAAATCGTTTTATAATCCTGCCCCGCGTCGGCGCGGCCGGCGGCGCCCGTCTGGCAGAAACCCACGCCGTGGCCCCAGCCGCCGCCGTAGAACACAAAGTATTTCAGTTCCCGGTTTTCGTAATTGGGCTCCACGATAAAATAACTGCTGCGCAGCATGCCCAGGCTTAAATTGTTGCGGATGACGTTTTCTTTATTAAGCGTAACACTTCCTTTGGTCCCTTTCACCAGCAGGCGGCTGACATAGCCGGAGCGTCCGCGCCTGAGAGGAATGAGGGCGGTGATTTTGCCGATGTCTTTTTTCTGGCGTTTGATGACCTGCCTTAAATCTTCTTCATCCACCACGCGCGTCCAGCGGTAGGCCGCCAGGCTGACGTGCTTGTCGTAGCGGCTGTAGGCGTCGTGCGGATATTGTAAAAGTTCTTTAAAGTGGTAGGGCTGCAAGCCGTTAAAATCAAAATCTTTGTAATCGGATACCGGGTTTAAATACGGCGTTTCCGTCCAGCCCGCTTCTTTCGCGCTTTGCGTTACGCCGCCGCAATTGGCCGAAAATACGCTTTCAATGGGTTTATTTTTGTATTCCAGGGTTTCGCCCATGGTGGATTCCACCGCCGCGTTCCCGCGTTCGCTTTCCGAATTTACGCCGCCGTACACCTGGCAGTTTTGCGTGTCGCACACATCATAGCCGTAGGCTTTGTGCTTGCCCAGGTGTTTCAGGGCGTATGTGCGCGCCAGCACCGCCTGCGCGCGCAGGGCGTTCATCGGGAATTTGGTGGGCATTTCGGAGGCGATCACGCCTTGCAGGTATTCTTCTATATTAACGATATTGACGGGGATGAGCGTATTGCGCTTGGCGTCGTGCGTGATTTGCAGTTTGCCGCGGTATTCTTTATCATCCACGCTGGCCCAGGTCATCCCCGCGCCGCTCATAACGTTTTTAACAATAATGGTATGTCCTTCTCCTTCGGTTTGCGAGGAGGGGGTAACGATAACGGATTTGGTAAAAGCGATTTTTTTACCCGCCGGGCTGAGTAAATGCGCCCTGCCGTTTTGCAGGACGGCCACCCAGCTTTCTTTGGCTTTGCCCCGGGCCAGCACCGCGCCGGAATGCCCGTCGGTAATTTTAAAAGCGTGAGACGGAATAAAATGTACGGTTTCGCGCGCGGACGGGCGGCCGTTTTGGCGCATGCCGATGCCCACTTTTATTTCGCGCGTTTTAACGTCCGCCGGCGGAACCAGCGGTTTTACAAACGTATGTTTGATAATTTCTTTGCCGCCCGTGATTTCTTTTTCCGGGCGCGAAAGGCGCGGGCGCAGGCGCTCCAGCGCCTGGTTGACTTCTTTACTGCTCTTGTCGGAGGAATAAATCATACGGTACTGGCGGTAGGCTTCGTTGTAATTGCCCAATTTTTCCAGTGCATGGGCGTAGTGCTTCTTGGCTTCAATAAACTGGTGGTCGTAAACGGTGGCTTTTTGAAATACGTCCGCGGCGTTTTTATAGTCTTTCTCTTCTTCGTACAAAAGCCCCAGCAGGTAGTTTGCCAGCGCCGGATGCGTGCCCGCGCGGGCGGCCATTTTTAAATTGTATTTAGCCAGCTTTTTTTCTTTCAGGCCCATCTGCGCGCGCGCCAGGTTGATGTGGAAAAATCCCGCGCGGTCCGGGTCTTCCGGCAGCAGGGAGAGGAACTTTTCCGCGCTTCTGTACTGTCCGTCGGCCAGGTAGGCTTCGGCGGTCATTTCAATAATTTCGCGGTCCTGCGGGTAAATGCGGTAGGCCGCGGCGGCGATGTCCACCGCCTGCTTGGGGTTGTTCCGCTCCATCGCGATAAACGCCGCGTTTAAAAAAGCCTGGCGGTTTTTCGTATCTTTGGAGAGTTCAATATACGCTTCCAGCGCTTCTTCGGGTTTATAGGAAAAATACAGCTCGCCCGCTTCTTCCAGCCGCTGCTGTTCGGTTTTGGCGGGTGCGTCTTTGGCGTGCGCGCGGCATACGGGCGCGGCCAGCACAAGGCAACATAAAAAAGCGGATAGCAAACGTTTCACGCGGTCTCCCCGGACGGATTTAACTTTATTATATTATATCGTTTTCGGCGGCCCGGGCGGCGGTTTTTGTATAATATGCATAATGAATACCGTACCCATGCCCCAGTGGCTTAAAGATTTGGTGGGCCGCAACAAAGCGGCCCTGCGTTCGTCCGCCGCTTTGCGCGCGCAGGATTCTATTGACCGGCACGCGCTTCACACCGTCTGCCACGCCGCCCGCTGCCCCAACCGGGGGGAATGTTTTAACTGCGGGGACGCCACTTTTATGGTGCTGGGGGATATCTGCACGCGCGGCTGCCGCTTTTGCGCGGTAAGCAAAGCCCGCCCGCTTCCGCCCGATGACAACGAACCCGCCCGGGTGGCGCAGGCCGTAAAGGAATGGTCCATCCGCTACGCGGTGCTGACCATGCCCACGCGCGACGATTTGCCGGACGGCGGCGCGGCGCATTTTGCGCGCGTCATCACCGCCGTTAAAACCTTAACGCCCGAGGTAAAGGTGGAGCCGCTGATTTCCGATTTGCGCGGGGACGAAACCGCTTTAAAAACCGTTTTGGAGGCCGTCCCGGACGTGCTGGCCCATAATGTGGAAACGGTGCCCGAATTATATTCCGCCGTGCGCGTGGGGGCCGATTACCGCCGCACGCTGGGACTGCTTGAGAACTCCAAAAAACTTGCGCCGCATATTTTAACCAAAACGGGCTTTATGGTGGGGCTGGGAGAGACGGACGAACAGGTCAAACGCCTGATGAACGATTTGCGTTCGTGCGGAGTGGATTTGCTGACGATTGGGCAGTATCTCGCCCCGTCCGCCGCGCATTATCCCATGGCGCGCTACCCGGAGCCGCAGGAATACCGCGCGTGGGAAGAATATGCGCTTTCCGTCGGTTTTAAAGGCGTGGCCAGCGGCCCGCTGGTGCGCAGCAGCTACCGCGCAGGCGCGCTCTACCGCCGCGCCGCGCAAACGGGTTTAGCCAAATAAATGTGATATTGGTATAATAAAATTATGAAGAAAAACATCCTTTTCCTGGCCGCTTCGTGTTTATTTGCGGGAGCCTGCGCGGGCAATCCGCCCGCCTGGTGGAACCCCGGCAACGCCTATTCTTCCGAGGCTCCGGCCCGGCCTTCTTCCGGCGCCGTCTCGTCCGTCCGTCCGGCCGCGCCCGCCGCACAGGAAGAAGAGTTTGTCCCGCGCGAAGAAGCCATCACCCCTTTGCCGGACGAAAGCTACGAAGAAATGATTTTAACGCCTTTGCAGGATGAAGAAACGGAAAACGTTTCCGGCGAATCTTCCGCGCAGAGCGTGCCGTCGTCTTCCTCTGTGTTACCGCCTCCGAGCGTGCTGGAATAAAGCCGTGCGCGTGCATCACATCAGATTTCCGGGCTCTTTTAGGGCCCGGTTTTTTATGGGGGAAAAGCTTACCGCCGGCGGGGGAAAGCAATTTGGCGGGACAAAAAAGAGCCCCCCGGTTATCTAAACCGAGGGGTTCATCTGGACGTCTGCATTATTACTCCTCACTGCATTATTTACTGCTCAGGACAGGCCCACTGCAACAACTGCCGGGACTTATGCCGCTTACCGTTTCCACCCGGCCGAAGCAGTTACATCAACCGGAAAGAAACACACCGTTATTCACGACTCATACGACTCCGTTTCACCTTTGCCGCACTTCACCGCTTTACGACGTTGCGTCAGCGCCCTAACTTCCAGACGAAACAGCACTTAACGCCCTGCCTCATCCGCGGCCGGATACGTCCTGCAATACGCCTTTACCGGCTCCCGGACAGTTACGTTACCCAACCGTCCTGGCCTTGACGAGCGCGTACGCCAACTTCTCCCGGCACGACGCCTTTACAACAACAGCAACTTTACCTCGTGTTACCGCTTTGTCCGCTTACAGCAGCCCCCGGCGGGCCTGCGGGACGAACTTCCTGTATGGATAGTATAGGCGGGTTTGGAAATTTGTCAAGGGGTGAAATATTTTGTGGAACCCGGCGCAGGCCGTGCAGATAAAGAACCGCTCCCGGAAAACTTTTGCGTCCCCGAATGTTTCTCTCCCAAGTATCTAAAAGTACCGTATATTGCCAGGCCCTGGTTGAGGCCAGAGCCCCAAGGCCCGGAGGGGCCTTGACGCGTTTTTTTTTTTTGATAAATTGGGGATATCAACTTATATAAATAGGGGGGTATATCCCATGAATAAAAGCCTTGGATTTACGTTAATAGAGCTGTTGGTAGTCGTTTTAATTATAGGTATATTGTCGGCTGTCGCGCTGCCGCAGTATACCAGAGCGGTGGATAAAGCTCGTTTTAGCGAAGCGTTCAGCACTTTAAAAAATATGGCAAATGCCCAAAAATTATGCAGACTGGAAAACGGTGCGGAAAATTCAATGTGTAACGAACTGGACAGTTTGGCTATAGATTTTTCTGGCATGAGCATTGACGGAAGCGGTGATACATATAATTTTGAGACCCGGGATTTCATGTATAGTACAGTAGGTTCTTCGGATCGTCCGGTTGCCTGGTATAAAAAATATGACGTATGTATTTGCATAAACGATGATGGCTCTTTTGTCGGATCTAATTCAGGAAGCGCGTGTAGCAACGATCCAGATACCCCTTATGATGTGTTAAAAATGTTAGGAATTTCTGATGTGGGAAATGAGTGCTGGATGTGCTGAATTAAATAAAAACCCCGGCGTTTAAACCGGGGTTTTTGTATGTAGTGAAAACCCCCAGCTAGGCTGGGGGTTCGGTAAAGGTTACACCGTTGAGTAAGGTCGTTTTAGTACGAGAATATAAGAGCAAGAAGAAAGAGAATTTTGTCAAACAGGTATAAATAAAAAGCAGTTCATAAAAAGAGAGTCATTCCCGAAGACAGCAGTTGGGAATCTTCTCCATTTTAATAACGACAGATCCCCGAACCCTGCGGGCCGCGGCATACCAGACGGGTGCATACCCCCTTTGTTGTTCCCATCTAACTAATAGTACCGTTTATTGCTTTAGCCCTGGCCAGGCCAGAGCCCCAAGGCCCGGACCCTGCGGGCGGCTTTTCGGGCTCGCTGTTACGG
>ENA-OPIO01000353-OPIO01000353.1-human-gut-metagenome-genome-assembly--contig:-NODE-353-length-16767-cov-2.731391_pt1 | contig 16767 bp, 16 predicted proteins | sample MGYA00241395_ERZ501636 | MGnify/ENA primary metagenome ERZ501636 (study PRJEB25962, sample SAMEA2042198) | human gut metagenome | biome: human gut; feature: human-associated habitat; material: faeces... | reverse complement strand
GGCGATGAAGAGATTATTTAGCTTGCTGATGTTCTGCCTGCTGCTGCTTGTCAGCGCAACAGCGATGGCAGCATCTTATGGTGCATATCCGTATATGCGTTATGGTGCGAATGGCAGGGATAATGCTTCTTTGCATCTGATTTATACGCAGTCCGGCATTTTTGCTTCTGTTGTTACTTATGATTTGCAGGACGGTAATGCGCCGATGTTTAAGGGCGTGGGTATGCTGGAGAACGGTTCGCTGGTATTAGAGGATTATTCTTTTGATGTGGGCCGTCATGGTGAGGATACACGTTATTTTGGTTATGGCTCTCAGCCGCTTGTTTGCGAGGCCAGAGTGCAAGATGGTAAGCAGGTTGTGCTGCTGCCGACGATTGATGCACGCGAGATGGGTATTACTAAGGTGAGTGAGCCTGATATCGGCGGTACTTATAGGTTTGAGGGAATGCAGGCGGAAGAGGATTATACTATGGCGATGTATTTTCTGCGTAAGCTGAATGTGAAGAATACCGGTTTGGATTTGAGCAGTAAGGATTATTGGTTTGGCTATGGCAGTCGTTTTGCCGAGGATCCGAACAGCGTTTTTAATTCGTATCTGCCGCAGGATGCCGGCGATTATTTTGGGGTTTATGTTTATAATAAGAATGATGAGCTGGTTATGACTTATTATGTGCATCCGAATTTGTGGGATGCGTATCGTGTGACAGTTGATGGTGAGATTAAGATGTTGTGCAGCAATGATGCTATGGGTTGAGGCTGTGAGTTGAGTTTGAGGTCCTTGCAACGTAAGTTAATATTGCGTAGCAGGGGTCTTTTTGATGTTGAAAAATTGGTTGCTTGTTTGGATGAAGAAATTTACAAAGACCATAAAATGGAAATAGAAGCCAAGAAAGCATTGGACAGGCAGATTGCCGGTTTTGCGGAAAAGGAAAGCCGGTTGATAGACTTGTTTACGGGAGGCAGTATTACACAGGATTTATATACCAAAAAACTAACCGAGTACAGACAGGATAAGAAAAAACTGGAAGAACGGTTAACCGACTATAGTCATCTGACTAAGCAAGGTCTAATAACGCTCAAATACTTGGCAGGCTTGCTTTTGATGTCAGACCAGATATGGAATTTTCTGAACAACGACAAAAAACAGCAGGTTTTAAAATTACTTTGTTCAGAAATTTTATTGGACGGCAAAAATGTATATATTTCAATAAGAAAGCCTATTTTAGCGCTGGCTAAAATAGGCTCTTGTCAAGTCTGGCTGGGGTGGCTGGATTCAAATAAACCGCTTAGTCTAAACCTCGTAATAACACAAAATCAAAGACTTAACTAATTTTTTGCTTCGAACAAAAACACGCTTTATTAGCAAAATTCATTAGCACTGCTAATAAAATATATTATGCCAATATGCTTGTCAATAAGGAAATAAAGGCTTTCAGCAGTGTGCAGACTGCTAATATTTTTTTTGAACAAAGTGTAAATCCTATTTTACAAAATTTATTAAAATGAATTTTTGTTAATTCTATTTTACAAAATACTTAAAAATGAAAAATTGTAAATCCTAATTTACAAAAATTATGCGGTGTTTTATCTTAAAAAAGAAATTACATGCTTGAAAAATTGATTAAACTATTATAAATTGATCGCATATCGAAAAGGGATTTCAAATATGAATAGTGAAGAATTTAGTATAGACGCATTAAAAAATGCTTTTGTAACCTTAAACAGTTGTTGGGAAGTTTATAACCTTAAAAAAGATGATGCTTCAATAGCTGATATTGTGGCTGATTCATGCGTAAAACGTTTTGAATATACGATGGAAACTTCGCTGAAATTAATGCGAAAATATTTGAAGTTAGTTTATGCAAAAGACGATAAAGAATTGACTGTAAACAATATTTTCCGTTTGATGGCTGGCTATGATATGATACCAAATTGGGAAAATTGGAAATTGTATTATGCCAAACGTAATGATACTTCTCACGAATACAATATTGAAAAAGCACGAGAACTGTTGAAAATTATCCCACAGTTTATCGCTGATGTTCAGTTTCTTATAAATAATTTTGATAAAGCATTGGCAAAGGCTTGAAATGATTAAAAGTGTGTCAGTAACAGAAGAAAACATCATAAAAGCCATTCTTGCGCCATATTCAGAAGCATATGCGTTTTATTTTTATGGTTCCCGCGTAAAAGGGACGCACTCAAAAGTCTCAGATTTGGATATTTTGATTAAAGGTGCTGCTGAAATGCCTCTTGAAATAGTTGAAGAACTAAAACAGCAGTTCGATGACAGCTCCTTGTCGTATATCGTTAATTTTTCAGACTATCACAAAATTGATGCAAATTTTTATAAACGAATTGAAAAAGATTTAATTTCAGTATTTTAATAAAATTTATATAACATTTCCCCACCGTTTTTTTTCGTTTTGAGTGCGGAAGTCGTAATTTATACATAACTAGTCGTAAAAATATCACGATGATACCGTATGATAAGAAAATACATGGGGAATGCATAAGTAAAAAACACATCACTTTTATGTTAAAATTCAGATATTCAAAATTTTCGAATATCTGCAGCATTGTACGATAAAAAAATACTTGCTTTTATTTGGGCTAAGTTTATCATAAAGCGAGACTAAATTAAGATCGGTGCAATCTATGAGCTACTATAAACTATCGGAAGAAGATACAAAACGAATTGAAATCACTCCAACCATCGTAGGAAAAGGTTGGGATAATAAAACACAAATTAGGCAGGAATTTTACTTTACCAAAGGTCGTATAATGGTCAGAGGTAAAGAAGTTAAGCGTGGAGATCCTAAAAAAGCCGACTATGTTTTATTTTATAAACCCAATCTTCCGTTGGCAATTGTTGAAGCAAAATCAGAATACAAAACTGTTAGTGCGGGTATTCAACAAGGTATTGATTATGCGCAAACCTTAAATGTTCCTTTCGTTTACAGTTCTAATGGTAAGGGTTTCTATGAGCACGATTTACTAACAGGTGCAGAGCGTGAAATTGGATTAGACGATTTTCCCTCTCCGACCGAATTATGGAGACGCTACAAAAAATCTCAAAATATAACAGATGAGCAAGAAAATAAAATATTTGCGCCGTATTATGATGACGGTTCAAGCCGTACCCCTCGTTACTATCAGCGCATTGCTATAAATCGTACAGTTGAGGCAATAGCAAAAGGGCAAGATCGTATTTTGCTTGTAATGGCAACAGGTACAGGTAAAACTTATACTGCATTTCAGATTATTTGGCGTTTATGGAAGTCAAAACAAAAAAAGCGCATATTGTTTTAGCAGACCGAAATATTTTAGTAGATCAAACCAAAAACCAAGACTTTGCACCGTTTGGTAAGGCAATGACTAAAATTACAAATAGAACAATTGATAAGTCGTATGAAATTTACCTCTCATTGTACCAAGCGGTAACAGGTACAGAGGAAGAAAAAAACATCTATAAACAGTTTTCTAGAGACTTCTTTGATTTAATCGTTGTTGATGAATGTCATAGAGGTTCGGCAGCGGAAGATTCAGCATGGCATGATATTTTGACTTATTTTAATTCCGCTACGCAAATAGGCATGACTGCTACACCAAAAGAGGAGTATAATATCTCCACCTCGACTTATTTTGGCGATCCGCTATATACATATTCTCTTAAGCAAGGGATTGAAGATGGATTTCTCGCTCCATATAAGGTTTTAAAAATAGGCTTAAACCGTGATTTGATGGGATGGAGACCGGAATTAGGAAAAACAGATAAATTTGGTAACGAAATAGAAGATAAGCAGTATACACAATCCGATTTTGACCGTACATTGGTTCTTGAAAAACGTACCAAAGAAGTTGCCAAGCGTGTTATGCAATTTCAAAGAGAAAATGATCCGTACGCAAAAACAATAGTATTTTGTGAAAATATAGACCATGCTGATAGGATGAGAGCCGCATTGTGTCAAGAAGCTCAAGAGTTTGTAAAAGAAAATCCTAAATATATTATGAAAATTACTGGGGATGATATGTTAGGAAAAGCAGAGCTTGATAATTTTATTGATCTAGACAGCCGTTATCCCGTTATCGCAGTTACCTCTCGGTTAATGTCAACAGGTGTAGATGCTAAAACTTGTAAACTTATTGTTCTTGACCGATCTGTTAGCTCTATGACCGAATTTAAGCAAATTATTGGCAGAGGGACACGTGTTAACGAAGAATACGGTAAATATTATTTTACGATTATGGATTTTCGTAATGCTACAAAACAATTTGCTAATCCAGAGTTTGACGGTTACCCGACAGAAATCAAGTTAGAGCTTGGTGCTAATGTTGATGAACAAGATGCGGATGCTGGCGATATCAATGATATTGAGTTTGAAGAAGGAATTGTTGATACATACGATTGGAATGAAGCAGAGACAATAGAAGAACACAAAGTTAAAAAATATTATGTTGATGATGTAGAAGTTGAAGTCGTTGATGTAAATGTTCAATATTTGGATGAGCATGGAAAATTGATATCAGAAAACATTAAAGCATTTTGCAGAAATTTCATGCTAAAACGTTTTCCCGAAGAAAAAGATTTTATTGACATGTGGCAATCAGCATCAAATAAAACGAAATTATTAGCAGGCTTAAGTGATACAGGTCTGTTTTTAGATGAGTTGCGCCGAGAGTATGGTCGTGAATATGATGTCTATGACATTATTTTAAAAAACACGTATGATATAGCCCCACTAACCAGAGAACAAAGAGCGCATAAAACCGATAAAGTTCTTGAAAATTTGGTAGGGGATTGTAAAAATATTTTCATAGATGTTATAGCAAAATATGTTGAAATAGGCGTATCTGCCATAGAAAACCGCAACACACTCCGCATTGAGCCTTTTACATCGCAATATGGAACAGGTGTGGAGATTGTCAGAAAAATCGGTGGTAATGAGAAATATATCGAAATTACTGATAAACTGAAGAATGCAATATATGAAAGATAAACTATGACGAACTTATCATCGACAATTAAGACTATTCAAAACATTATGCGCAAAGATTCAGGCGTTGATGGTGATGCGCAGCGTATCGGTCAACTTTCATGGATGCTGTTTTTAAAAATTTTTTCGGATAATGAAGAAAATTGGAATTTTTATGAAGAAGGCTATGAATCCCCAATTCCTGCAGAGCTTCAATGGTCTGCTTGGGCGAGTGATGATGAAGGCATAACAGGCGATGAATTGCTTGACTTTGTAAACAATCAATTATTTCCAACACTTAAAAATCTACCAACAGAGGGGAATAAACGGGCGTATATGATACGTTCTATTTTTGAAGATGCGTTTAATTACATGAAGTCGGGGCAATTGTTACGGCAGATAATCAACAAAATCAATGAAATAGATTTTAATTCGTCGGAAGATCGTCATATTTTTGGTGATATATATGAGCAGATATTAAAAGGCTTACAATCAGCAGGCAATGCCGGGGAATTCTATACACCAAGAGCTGTAACACAATTTATGACTGAAATGACAAATCCTCAGTTGGGGCAAACTGTATTAGACCCCGCTTGCGGTACGGGAGGATTTTTAGCTTGTGCTATTAATCACATGAAAAAGCAAGTTACTAACCCAACAGAGGAACAACAACTCCAAAAGGGGATTATCGGTTGGGAAAAGAAACAACTGCCGCATATTTTGTGTACGACCAATATGATACTACACGGTCTTGATGTCCCTAATATTCAACACTTAATTGCAGGTAGCTTGGCCAAGCCGTTGAACAGCTACGGTAAAAACGATAAAGTCGATGTAATTTTAACTAATCCCCCATTCGGCGGTATGGAAGAAGATGGCATTGAAAACAACTTTCCAGCAGATGTCCGCACCAAAGAAACAGCTGATTTGTTTTTGGTTTTAATTATGAAATTGTTAAAAGATGGCGGAAAATGCGCTATGGTGTTGCCTGACGGTGCATTGTTCGGCGAAGGTGTTAAAACTCGTATTAAGGAAAAGTTGCTAACCGAATGCAATTTACACACAATTGTCCGTTTGCCAAAATCGGTATTTGCCCCATATACGTCTATCAACACAAATTTGTTATTTTTTGAAAAAGGTCGTCCGCCTACCGCAACGTGGTTTTACCGCTTAGATATGCCGGAAGGGGTAAAAGCATTCAATAAAACCAACCCGATGACAATAGAGCATTTTGCCGAAGTCAAGGAATGGTGGAACAATAAACAAGAAATCCAACAAGATGGTTTTGATAAGGCAAAACAATATACGTTAGACGAGCTTAAAACTCGCAATTTTAATCTTGATTTATGTGGTTACCCAACTGTTGAAGAAGAAATTTTAGAACCTAAAGAGTTGATTAACCAATATCAAACTAAACGTGCCGAGTTAAACGCAAGTATTGACAGTATTCTGACTGATATAAATAAAATATTGGGGATTTCTTAAATGACGAGCGAGATTATAATATTTAAAACACAAGACGGAAAAACAGACATCAGTGTTAAAGTCGAAGACGGCACCGTGTGGCTTACACAAGGGCAAATGGTTGAACTATTTAATACGACAAAACAGAATATTAGCTTGCATATCAAAAATATTTTTGACGAAGGTGAGCAGGATAAAGATTCAGTTGTCAAGGAATACTTGACAACTGCCGCAGACGGTAAAAATTATAATACAAAATATTACAATCTTGATGTCATTATTTCTGTTGGTTATCGTGTAAAGTCAACAATAGGCACGCAATTTCGTATATGGGCGACGCAAGTCTTAAAAGAATATATGGTTAAAGGATTTGCAATGAATGATCGTATGCTTAAAGAAGTTGGCGGTGGGGGCTATTGGCAGGAATTACTTACCCGCATTCGGGATATTCGTAGCTCAGAAAAAGTATTTTATCGTCAAATCCTTGATATTTATGCAACCTCACTTGATTATGATAAAAATGCAGCGGAAAGTATTAAGTTTTTCAAGGTGGTGCAAAATAAAATGCACTACGCTGCACACGGTCATACAGCAGCAGAAATAGAGTTTATGCGTGCTGATGGTAATAAACCGTTTGCAGGGCTTAAATCGTTTGATGGCGAGCGGCCTCGAGCTTCTGACATGACGGTTGCGAAAAACTACCTTGATGAAGAGGAATTAAATGTTCTAAACCGCATTACCACCGCATATTTAGAATTTGCCGAATTACAGGCAACTTTGCATAATCCGATGTATATGAAAGACTGGATTATTAAACTTGACGATTTTATAAAGATGACCGGCAGAGAGATTTTGCAAAGTGCAGGCACAATCTCAAAATTAGAAGCCGATAATAAGGCTTTAGCAGAATATGCCGTCTATAAAGAGCGCACCAAAGACGAATTTTCTCAAGTGGAAAAAGACTTTCTTGAAAATCTTAAAACAACCCAAAAACAAATTGAAAGCCAAGTTAAAGGTAAAAAGTGATGAATATTGATGTGGCAAATATGGTGGTTAATTTGGGAGAGCAGTTACAAAAAGTAAATTGGCTTGATGCAGGAGTTACCTTCACTTCGGTTTTTCTTGGTGCTTTTTTAGCTCATCGTTTCAATTTAAAGTTAGAAATGCGTAAAGCCAAACGTCAGATGCGTGGTGATTTCTGTTCGTTAGTTTCACAAATACATCTAGATTTCTCTGAAATGATTGATTTTAAAAAAAGATATTTAGATGAAATAAGAAAGACCTATGAAGAAGGAAATATGAATTCTTTTTTGGTCACAAAAGGTTTTCCATGTATGTCTTTTATATTGGATATTGATAAATATATATTTTTAAGTGATTGTAACAGATGCTTTTTATCAGAGTTGAAAATCATTAAATATAATAATAATCAGTTAAATAATGCTTGGCAAGATTATATGTTGGCCATTTCGGATTTAGCAGATTTGTTACAGAATAGGGATAAAGATGCTACTAAATTAATGAAAGAAAAATTTTTTAAAATATATGAGATATATAGCCATTTATGTGTTAGAATTTATTATTTAAATAAAAATCTAAGTATATGTTATGAGCGATTTTTTAATGTTAATTACTACGATGATTTTGAAACAGATGATCAGCTAGGAAAGGAAATACTTCAATGTATTTCCCAAGAGAAGCAAAAGGAATTTGCAGATTTAGATAAAGATTTTAACAAATGCTGGGCGCCAGACCATACATTTTGGGAAGATATTAAATATTACTATCGGAAGATAAAATATTGTCTCAAAGGGCTTAAAATATACTTTTTCGGCCGGGGGAAGCCGAAAACCAAGTGTAAGAGTGAAGGAAAAAAGTAATATGAAAGCACAGGACTTAAAAAATTCCATATTACAATTGGCAATACAAGGAAAGCTCGTACCGCAAAATGCAAACGATGAGCCAGCTGAAGTCTTATACGCAAAAATCCAAGCCGAAAAACAGAAACTCATCAAAGAAGGAAAAATCAAGAAAGACAAACCTTTACCACCAATCAGAGAAGAAGAAATACCTTTTAAAATTCCATTAACATGGAAATGGGTAAGGTTGGGGGATATTGCATCTTATGTACAAAGAGGAAAATCACCTTCATATACAGATTTTGGAGAATATTTGGTTGCTTCTCAAAAATGTGTACAATGGGAAGGTTTTGATATATCAAAAGCTAGATGTGTAACGGATTGTTTTGCTAATACACTTGAAAAATTTAGATTTCTTCAGAAAGGGGACTTATTATGGAATTCAACGGGATTAGGAACTGTTGGTCGTATATGTTTGGTCTCAGAGAACGTACATCACAAGTGTGTGGTAGATAGTCACGTTACATTAATACGTGTAATAGAGTGTTTATCTGAATATATATATTATTTTATTAAATCACCTCAGGTGCAAAACAGCATAGATGATATTACCACAGGTACAACAAAAGGAATTGAATTTATCTGTAGTGATAAATCATTTGATACCACTTCCACCACTAGCAGAGCAAAAACGTATTGTAGCAAAGATTGAAGAATTAGAGCCGTTGGTTAAGCAATACGGTGAAGTAGAAACGGAACTTTCAACTTTGAACGATAGTTTTCCTGAACAGTTAAAAAAATCAATTTTGCAGTATGCAATACAGGGGAAACTCATACCGCAAGATGTAAATGATGAGTCAGCCGAAGTTTTGTATGTAAAAATCCAAGCCGAAAAACAGAAACTCATCAAAGAAGGAAAAATCAAAAAAGACAAACCTCTCCCACCAATCACCACAGACGAAATACCTTTTGACATCCCCTCAACTTGGAAATGGGTGAGATTGGGAAGTATTTCAAATTATTCAAGTGTTAAAAAGAAAATATCACCAAATCAAATTAAGCCTGAAATGTGGTCTTTAGACTTAGAAGATATAGAAAAAGTAACTGGGCGTGTGCTCAAAAAGCATTTCGCCAAAGATAGAATAATCCGAGGTGAAAAAGTTTGTTTTACAAAAGGTAATATTCTATATAATAAATTACGACCATACCTTCTTAAAATACTTATAGCAGACGATGATGGTATTACAACCCCTGAATTAGTTCCATTTAATTTTTATGGAGATAGCTATCAACAATTTTTTTTATGGTACTTGAAATCTCCATATGTTGATTCAATTGTTAATAGTGAAAGTTATGGAGTTAAAATGCCAAGAGTTGGTACAGATACAATGGTTCAATTACTTGTACCACTTCCACCATCAGCCGAGCAAAAACGCATCGTCACTAAAATTAACGAGCTAATGCAATATTGCGAAGAATTAAAGCATCCCGCAAATAAAAGCAATGTCGAGCCTATAACGATTGAATGGCTGATTGATAAAGGTTTTGCATCATGCCAGCAAAATGGTTATACTGATATAAATGCAATTTTAGACGAGTTAGATATTGCAGTTATGCAAGATCGTAATTTGAAAAAAGGACGGATAGAGTATGATGATAATAAAAAGAAATTCCAAATTTGGGTTAATGATTTGAATGATAATTGGACTAAGACTCACGAGTTAGTGCATTATGTGAACGATAACAACGAGATAAAGTTATATGGTGCCGTTGGTCGTAAAGATAAAACCTCATTATCAAAGCCTAAAGAACGCAATGTTGAAATTTTAACCGCCGAAATTCTAATGCCTGAGGATATATTCATTTCAGCAATCAAACAAGAGAATATTGAGCAATATGCATTGGTAGATAATGCAATTATACGCAAATTGGGTAAACAATTCCGTGTTTCAGACTATGCTGTCAAAATTCGTTTGCAAAATCTGGGTTATCATACGAAGTAAAAATAGGATTTAACATGACGACAATATTAGATTTTTCAGCAGAAAAAGCCAGAGACTTTTTATTAAGAGAAGATAGCTATTCTAATATCGATTTACCGGAATATATTACCTTTCAAAAAATTTTGGATGACATTTATAACTTTCTTGAAAATCGTAACTTATTAGGGTGTTGTAATGATAAAGACAGAGCTTTTAAACATGATGAAGTTAATTATAAAATCATAGCGAATAAAGATGGATTGTATGCATGGAGACCTTTTCAGCTAATTCATCCCGCATTATATGTTGAATTAGTAAAGATGATAACGGAAAAAAATAACTGGGATATAATATGCTCAAAGTTTAAAGAATTTCAAAAAAATGAAAAAATACAATGTGCCAGTATCCCAATTGTTTCAACTAATCCTAAAAAAACACAAAAATCAGAACAAATTGCAAATTGGTGGAAAGCGACCGAACAGGCCTCAATAAAACAATCTCTTAATTTTTCTTTTATATATGTGACAGATATAACTGATTGTTATGGATCAATTTATACTCACACTATTTGTTGGGCTTTGCATGACAAGAAGATTGCTAAGAAACCTGAAAATAGAGATAATCCCCAATTTATTGGTTGTTTGATAGATCAGAAACTAAGAGATATGGCAAATGGGCAGACTAATGGAATTCCCCAAGGTTCTGTTCTTATGGATTTTATTGCCGAAATTATTCTTGGTTATGCAGATATGTTGTTATCTCAAAAATTATCAGAAGCTAATATTCAAGATTATTATATAATTAGGTATAGAGATGACTACAGAATTTTTGTAAATAATCCAACAGTAGGAGATGCTGTTACAAAATATTTGACCGAAGTTTTAATTGAGTTGGGGCTAAAACTAAATTCAACTAAAACATCATCTTCAAGAAATATTATTTTAGGTTCAATAAAAAAAGATAAGTTAGATTTAACCACATCACTACTAGGCGAAAAATATCTTAATAATGACAGTGAAAATATAAAACATAATAATCAAAGATTATTGCTACAAATATATGATTTTGCTTATAAACATCCGAATTCTGGACAATTAAAAAGAATATTAGCAAAATTTTATGAAAAAATGGAAATGGACTGTAAAAAAGATGATATGGGGGTATTAATCAGTATCGCCGTAGATTTAGCTTATAACAATCCTTCAACATATAATCTCTGCGCAGCTATTATTAGTAAAATTATTGAATGTGTATCAAATAATCAAGAAAAAATAAATTATATAGAAAAAATAAGTAAAAAATTTGAAAAATTACCAAATACAGGATTTATGGATATTTGGCTTCAACGAATTAGCTATAAAATATCTCCCAGTATTCAATATAAAGATAAATTATGCCAGTTAATAAGCAATCAAAAAGGAAGTATATGGAATTCAGAATGGCTGACAGGAAAGATAAAAAAAGTTGTTGATAAATGCCAGATTGTAGATTACAATATAATAGAAAAAATGTCTCCTCTCATTACTCAAAAAGAGGTAGACGCCTTCCATCTTCAGTCTGATTCCTCTGATTTTGGCGAAGATCCAGATGAAATTTAAGCCTGTAAAGGCTTTATATAATTTGGTGTTCCGTAAAATAAATATAAAGGCTTATATGTAAGCATGTTTAATTAACTCCAATAAACTCATGGCACCTGTTCTCATGCGGTGAATAGGGACACTTCCCGCCATGTGGCTTGGGAGCTTGTTTACCGCAGTAACGACAGACAAAGCTCTTTTTGTTTAGCTGTTCTCGTAGTTTTTTCATTTCAAGCCGAAATACGGCCATCATATTTGCAATTTGAATATCATCATTTAAATCTAAATCCTTTTTCATAATTACCCCTTTCAAACATTGTTATATACAACTAAATTATTTTAATAAAATATTGATTTTGTGTAATATTTTTCTTTGCATTTAATTAAAATATGTTATAATAACCATAATAAAAAACGAATCGATTCGTTTTTTATGAAATCACAAAATGTGCAATAACCAATTCCCCCGCTTTTGCGGAAAGGATTTGTATATTTGAAAGTGAGGTTAAAATGTGGCTCTTATCAATGAATGCAGAAATAGTTGGCAGAGCAATGTTCAACCTCAATCCACTAACTGAGCTTCGCCCCCGTGTCGAGGCTCTTTTTTTATTTTAAAGGAGCAAATATGAATATTGAAAAAATAAGGAAGTTAAACGATCAACTGTGCAAAACTTTTATCGGTGGAAAAGTACTTTTGACCGCAGGTATTTATGAGTTAAACGATAATGACCGAAACGAACTTTTGAAACAAGTTCAAGAATTTGATAATTTTACCGAGGATAATGATCCATACCATGAACACGATTTTGGGGCAATAAATTTCAAAAATGAAACGTACTTCTGGAAAATTGACTACTATGACTTAGACTATTTATGCTTAAGCCCTGATATATCGGATGAAAATGTCACAAATCGTGTCTTAACCATAATGCGGGGAGATGAATATTAATGTTTGCATATAGACAAGGTATGTTAGACAGTCTTTGCGGTATATACTGTTCAATCAATGCCGTACGTTTATCAATTAGCGGGATAGCTTGTTTTTCTGCTCGTTCTTGTTTTGAAGAAATACTTTCTGATTTATCAAAACAACGGAAACTTCTGTTTGTACATAAATTCGGTTCAAGTTCCAAAGCAATAACAAGATATCTTGATGTATTACAGGCTAAATTAGCCCAAGATGTAAAAATCAGTTATTCAAAACCGTTTATCAATGTAACCCGTAAATCAACTATTATAAAAAAGTTATCAATATTGTCTCAAAAACCCAATACAGCAATTATTATCGGCATAAGCGGAAAATATTACCATTGGAGTTTAATAGATAAAGTAACCGAAAATCGGATTTATCTCAATGATTCCCTATATTTAAAATATCTTAATATAAACAAAATACCCAATCTTTACCAGTTAAACACAAATGAAATATTTGTTATCAAAGCGAAGGTATGTAAATGAATAAGAATGCACATTCTTTAACATTTTCTTTGAAATCGGCAGAAAATATAGCGGTCTGATTTTTGTTAAAAGAGCAGGAATGAAAAAATGTTAAACTTTGTACGCATTGATTACTTTGTTTAACATTTGTATCGTTTTTCTACTTTACGCCGAGTTCTTTCATATATTTGCCATAATTTGCGAGTGCATCATTCGTTTGTTCGATTATTGTGGCAACTTTCTTCTCCGCAAATCCGAAAGGTGCGGCAGTTTTAATTAAATCGTTATCGGTAATATCCGTCCCTTTGCCATTTACCATAGATGTCTGCTCACCGTTAATCCCCTGCGAAGGCGTTAAATCGTATGCCGGCGTCATTTTCCAGTTGTTGTTTTGATCCAGCATAAAAGAGAAGTTTTTACTATGATCGTCTTTGTTACCGGCTTTAACGTTAAAAATCATCAGTCGAACCATTTTCTCAACTTTCCGAACGTCTTTGGTAAGTATTGAGGTCAGTTTTAATAAACCGTCATAGTTAATGCTGGATGTGCGGTGGTTGGCGTGTAATAAACCGCAAGCCGTATGAATATGTACCTTTTGATTGCCAATCCGGTCAAAACGTTTGACGCCGAAATGCCCGATACAGTTCTTTGAGGGAAACAAATGCGTTTCCGGCATTTCAATGCCGGCGTCTTTGGCGATCTTTGAGTAAACATATTCCTGCGCACCGATGTTTTTATTATCAAGAGACGACGCAAACTTAATCAACCACGGACTATAACCGGATTTAGCCAAGTTTCCGTGAATGAGTGTTTGCTTATCATCTGAAACTAACGCCACAATTTTGGGTCGCGCTCCGCCGGATGAGCCGTTAAGCGTTAAAAGCTTATCAAGTACCTCCGAACTCTTGCCAGCCAGAATATGATTGACTTCCAAACAAAGTGAATCTAGTTCTATATCGCCGACAAATTCGCTGTCATTTTCGGTGATGGGTTCATATTCCAATGCCCCCATAGCATTAAGTCCAATCATGGATAAACGTTGTAAAGGTGTGATTTGTTGCAAACTCAAGCCTTTCTTTTGTAATTGTCGGTCTAAAAGCAGACAGCCCCAACCGTCGGGCAAACTATCATTAAACACGCCGAAAAGACCGTCAAAGGTTTGTTTGGTGTCTTCAAATATTTGTGATTTGAGCGGCAGCATAAAAGGGGACAAGTTTATTCCGGTTGCAATAAACTCCGGTGAATATTCAAAAAAGATACGTAGCGCCTGTTCCTCTAAAATCCCAACGAAGTGCCGCTTGCCGTAAGCATTCAAAAAAACATTCAATCTCATTTGATGCTCCCCCGCTTACGTTTTTTCTCTTCTTTACTTTCAAACAAACTGCCGCGCGGCGCATTGTCTGCAAACAAGGCGGAAAAGTCTTCCAAACATCCCAACGCCAAAGCAATATCAATCAGCGATTTCAACGAAATCTCGCCACTTCGTTCAAAACGCTTGATACTTCCCAAACTCACACCGGAACGCAACGCCAAACCTTCCTGTGTCAGATTTTGCTCCAAGCGCTTAAACTTGGCTCTCTCAGCAATCTCTTGCATAACCTCTTGCTGTGATTTCAATATAAAAGACAATATATTATCTCCAAATATAATTATATATCATTTATGGATATTATATTGTCTGTTAAAATAAAAGTCAAGAACGCAATTCCCCGCCGAAATCACATTTTTCAAATGATAGGAGGCTTGATTAAATAAGTTAAGTTTCGATATCGGGAAAATTGTAGTCGGGTATAAATTTTTATTTTTGCTTGAAATTTGTATTAACAATCTTTAGCCTTTAGAGGTATAAGGAGATTTTTAGTATGACTATACCTAATTACCAACATTTTATGTTACCTGTATTGAAAGCCGCAGCAAAAGGAAATGTATATATTTCCGATGTAGTAAAAGAAATTGCTGATGAAATGCATATTTCTGAAGAGGATAGGAAGTTAAGCATGTCTAATGGTAGTTCTTTGCTTTATGGAAGAATATCTTGGGCTAAGTCATATTTAATACAGGCAGGTTTACTTGAAAGTACGGGACGCGGACAGTTTACTATTTCTTCTGAAGGTGTGGCACTTCTTGCTAAAAACCCGAATAAAATTGATAATAAAATACTTGAGCAATATCCTAGTTTCAATGCTTTTAAGAAGAGAAGCAAAAAATCTTCTAATAAGGTTGAAAAAACAAATGCTAATGAGGATTTAGATGAACTTTCTCCTGAAGAAGCTATCCATGAATCTTTGGAAAATCTGAACTCTTCTTTATCGGGAGAGCTGATTGGGCGAATATTAAAAGCAAATCCAACATTTTTTGAAAATCTGATTATTAAGCTACTTGTGGCAATGGGATACAGCAACAATACTGATGAAGCTTGGGAACATACAGGAAAATCAGGCGATGATGGCATTGATGGCGTAATCAATCAGGATGTCTTAGGTGTTGATAAAATTTATATTCAAGCTAAACGTTACTCTGATAACCATTCTGTTACCGCTGGTGATTTAAGAAACTTTATCGGAGCCTTAGATATGTGTCGAGCTGTTAAAGGTGTCTTTGTAACAACTTCAAGTTTTACCGCAGATGCAAAAAATACGATCAAAAAAGCTTCAAAGAATATTGTTTTAATTGATGGCGAACGCCTAGCCCAACTCATGATAAAATACAGTGTCGGTTGCAAAACAAAAGAAACAATCAATATTCAAAAGATTGATGAAGACTTCTTTGAGGAGATGTAATAAATGACTGGTCGTATTGCATTTGTTCCTTGTATGCAATGTTGTGCAGAAGATATGAAAAGCGGTCGAATTCCTGATAGTACAACATACGAAATATTAACATCTGATAATGGTGTGATATTCTTTAAATGTAAGAACAATCACGAAAATTGCCTAATAATTCAGGAGCAACCATTTGAAATTTTACTAGAAATGGCAATAGAAAACCTTATTGATAGATATTATAGGGAAGCAATATTCAATTTTGCCGCTGCTCAAGAAAGATGCTTTGAATTCTGTATTGAACTTATTTTGTTTGAACAGGAAATTGAACATAATGTATATGAAGGTTTATGGAGAAAAGTATATAAAGCTTCTTCTGAACGCCAACTTGGGGCATTCCATTCTTTATATCTTATGCGATTTAAGAAAATCTTTGATTATAATAATGATAAGATTAACCTAAGAAATAATATTGTTCATAAGGGCGAAATTGCAACCAAACAAAAAGCATTTGAATATGGAACCTATATTTTGAATAATATTTATACCATAGTTGAGGAAATTGTTGAAAATATAAATCCAAAGATACTTGGTGATTTTATGTTTAAAAAGCTAGCAGATAAACAATCTAAAGCTAATTTAAAACCTAATATACAAATATCAACAATGTCATCATCCATAGTTTCTTGGACATGTATGACTGATGAAGA
>ENA-OPIO01000349-OPIO01000349.1-human-gut-metagenome-genome-assembly--contig:-NODE-349-length-16798-cov-3.444723_pt1 | contig 16798 bp, 17 predicted proteins | sample MGYA00241395_ERZ501636 | MGnify/ENA primary metagenome ERZ501636 (study PRJEB25962, sample SAMEA2042198) | human gut metagenome | biome: human gut; feature: human-associated habitat; material: faeces... | reverse complement strand
CGTGTTATAAATGAATTGCTTCTTCACCTTTTCATACTTCAACGGCTCTATTTTCCGGTCCCAACGAAAAGCATTATATCCCAACAGGCTCTGTTGATATCCCACACGCACAGGGATACTGGAATACTGTGTAGACTTTGAGTCACCGAAATTACGCATAAAGTCCAGTTGGGTATCTATATAGAATGTACCTCCCAGCCAGTCGAAATTCTGTGCCAGGCTCAATCCAGCCGTTGCACTGAACATCTGCTGTTCACGGTAAACATCCATATCCTCATTCGAGTCATAGCGTTGGGTAATGTAACGGTAATATTGTGCCGGCGTCAGGTTCAAGGTCAGACTGGGCAAACGGTTCGCTTTAAAAGTACGGTATTCCCAGTAACCGGACAAATACATGTTCTGATAACGGAAAGCCGACAACGAACTGTCATTCGCCAATTCTATCGTTTCCTGCAAATCCAGTTTCACGGTGTGTTGCGCCAACAGCGGCATACAGCTCAGTGCCAGTACCAGGCATATACTAAGATTTCTGCGTTTCATGTTTTCTATAGATTAACCAATATATTAATGGAATAATAAACAAGCTGATAATGGTTCCCAAGGTCATCGCCCCTATCATGGCGATGGAAAGCGGACGTTGCAGTTCCGAACCCATATCGGAAGTAAACAGCAGCGGCACCATGGCAAAGATAGTGGTCAGCGTAGTCATGACAATTGCCCGCAAACGCTTTCTTCCTCCTGTATGGATAGCTTCAGTAAGTGGCATACCGGTTTTTCTCAGTTCGTTGATGGTATCCAGTTTCAAGATAGAGTCGTTTATCACAATACCGCTTGAAATGACAATACCGATAGCCGACATCAGATTCAGCGTATCTCCACACAGCCACAGGCAAAGCAAGGCAAAAGCAATATCCATCGGGATTTCCGCCAAGACAATAAGGGGTTGCAAGAAACTTTCGAACTGGGCACACAAGATGAAGTACATCAGCAAGACCGATATGCACAGTATCACCATCAGTTCACCCATCATCCGCTGGTTCGAAAAGAAACTGCCCGAAAAGTCCACATCCCATTTCCCCGACCGTGCCACCACATCACGTATGCCGGCTATCAGTCCAGGTGCATTGTCCACATCATAAAAACGCAGCGGAATATATTCACCGTTACTCCCTGCTGTAATGCTTTTCAAGTCTTCAGCCGGTTGTACCGACAGCAGCTCCTTCAACGGGACATAAGCCTGTTCCTCTCCTTCTTGGGGCACATTTTCCACCAGCGTTTCCGCCAGCACCCGTTCAAGTGTACGTTCGTTTCCTGCCACACTGATAGGCAAATACTGCTGGTAAGAACGCAAGACCGATACTTCGTTTTCCTTAAATGCAGTCCGCAACGTGCGTACCACTTCATCGTAATCCACCCGATAAAGCAACAGGCGGTTACGGTCTATTATCAGATTCAGTTGGTTGCGGAAAGCAATAACCTCCGGATATACTCCGGTCTCCTCGGCTATCTGCCTCTCCAGTTCTTTCAGTTCGGCAGGTTGTGGACTCACAGCCTTATTCTTCGACCGGATCTGTGCCACCACATCGGCTTCCCCCGTTACAAATAGTTTTTCAAAGATAGTCATTGGAGGCGAATAAGTGACTGTGGCTTCCGGATAATGCGCTCCGAACCATTTTTTCAGATGCTGCTCTAACGGCAAAATGTCCGAAGGTTTTTCCGTCTTGAAATAAAGTTCAGCCTCACCTGCCGATAAGGCATCATCCGTATTCAGCACATAATCCTGCATACCTACATACGCCGTATGTTCGACGGCAATGCCATCAGTATGTTTCAGCAGTTCATCCACCCTCCGGTTATTTTCCTCCACATGAATATTCTCGTTCCATGCCACTTTCACTATCATTTCGTTCTGGTCTATTTCGGGCATCCGCTCTTTATCCAACACCCCGAACAAAACCACGCATAGCGGAAGGGTAGCCACAGCCACACACAAACTGATACGCTTATGCGAAAATACCCAGTTGATGCCCGCATCGTATCCGCGCTCCAACCAGTCATTCTTCAGCTTGTCCCGAAAATCAAAATTAATCCACCGGTACCTGCGCATTCCCAAACGGAAAAACAAGACATATAGGACCGGCAATAGCATGATGCCTGTAAAGTAAGATACTCCCAACCCAGCCGTAATGGAAAACGCCTGGTCGGTAAAGATGGCACCGGCTATACCGCTCATGAATATCAATGGCACAAATACTGCTACCGTAGTCAGCGAAGAACTCAGCATCGGTGTAATCATCTCACTGGTGCCTATTACCGCCGACCGTTTCAGCGAATAGCCACGTTCACGGTACTGCGACACGTTTTCGGTCACGATAATTGCATTGTCTATCATCATGCCCACCGCCATAATCAGTCCCGACAGCGATATGACGTTCAGCGAAACCTTGCAGAGATAGAAGAAGAAAAATGTGATTACCACCGATACCACCATCGTAATGCCGATAATCAACGGCGAACGCACATCGCCGATAAAGAACACCGCCACGATAAAGATAAACAGGAAACCCAGGGTAAAATTCTGCTGCAAGTTCGAAATGGTATAATCCAACAGTTCTGTCTGGTTGCGCGTAATAGAAAATTCTATATCGGGATACAATGCGGCAAACCGTTCGGTAGTCCGCTGCAATTCCGCCTTCAGGTTATCCATGTTCTCTTCCGATTGCTTGATGATGGCAAATGTCACTGCCCGCTTTCCTCCAGCCAATGAACGTCCTGTCTCATGCTGTGTCACCAGGCTTACCTTACACAGGTCTTTCAGCTGCATGATGCGTCCTCCCTTGTTCAGATAGATGTTCTCTACATCCTCTGGAGTACGCAGGAAAGAAGCGATACGGATGTTATACTCGTAATATCCGTCACGCACCAGCATGCTGCCCGGCTCTGCATTGTTGGCTTCCAGTGTTCGTTCCAAATCATCTATGCCGATGCCCAAACTGTTCATTTTTTCCCTGTCGGGCACTATCTGCAACACCCTTTCAGGCACCCCGGTCATGTCTGCCATGGCTATCTGGGGCAATTGTTCGATACGCCTCCTCACCACGTTTTCTGCCAGTTCAGACAGGTTCAGGAATGCTTGTTCATCTGTATGCTGGTAAGGCTTGTCCTTTTTCAGCGTCATGTTCAGGTAAAACACCGGTATATCCGTTGCACTAGCCTTGATGGCTTTAGGACGTTCGGCATCTTTAGGCAAGCTGTTCATTGCCGCATCTATTTTCTCGTTTACTTCAATAAAAGCAAGGTCAGTATTGGTTCCGAACTCGAATGTCAGATGAATGACTCCCGAACCGTCGCGTGTCTCGCTTCTCATTTCATCCAGCCCCGACACCTGCAGCAAGGCACGCCGCACAGGAGCCACCATTGTATTCTCCATTTCCCGTGCCGACATATTATCCGAAGCCATCCGTACCGTAATCTGCGGAATGTCAATATCGGGCAACAGCGATACTGGAAGCGACCAGTAAGTGACCAGCCCTATGATAAAACAAGCGGTAAACGCCATCAATACGGCTATAGGCCGTTGTATTAAAAACTTAACCATCTTTTTTATTTACGATTTTTCTATTTACAATTTACCATTCAACCATTTACGGTTTGATAATTAAATCGTACTTCGTAAATCGGAAAATAGTAAATCTCCGCATGTTATTCCACTACTTTCACCGGTGTCTCATGTGCCAGGTTCACATTCCCTGTCGTAATGACTACGGCACCCTCTTCCATGCCGTCACCCGTCACCGTATATTCGGTCATATTCTCCAGTCCGGTCTGCACGTAGTTCCATATCGCTTTTCCGTCTTTCAACGTAAACACCACCTGTTTGCCCGAACGCAATACCACTGCGGTTTTCGGGATAACCAACTGGCCAGGTACCGAACGCTTCACGCTCACCCTTGCGTTCATCCCGTCGAACAGCCTGCCTTTCCCGTTTACCAGTGCTTTTACCTTTACCATCCCGTTTTCGTCTACCGATGGATTGATTTCTGCAATGCGTCCCTGCAAGCTGCCGGAAGCTACCGTATAGGGCATCACTTCCACCCGGTCGCCCGCTTTTACCAACGGCAGCTCGCTCTCCAGCACCGTAAACGCCACTTCCATATCGGTTGTCGAAAGAATGCGGCAGAAAGGTTTCCCACTTTCCGGCATATTGTATTCCTTGCCATCCAGGTCGGCAACGATACCGTCAAACGGTACCGTCAGCGTAGCTTGCTCCAGTTCGCGCTTTGCCAGTTCATAGGCAGCCTTGCTCTGTCCGTATCCGCTTTTGGTGGCAGCTAATTTTTTCACCTCTTCGGGCACGGCTTCCATCCGGTCGGGAGCATACCCTTGCCCTATCAGCACATCCTGCATTTCCAGCCGGGCTTGCTCCAACGTATATTCCGCCTGTGTCAGTTTGTTTTGCAGGGCAAACAGATCCAGTTCGGCTATCTTTTGTCCTTTCTTTACCCGGTCGCCATTCTTCACATAAATGCGGGCTACCGGTTCGGTCGTAGTCCGAAACTGCAAGGCGGCATACCGCTTCGCCTCCACTTTCCCGTTACTCACCAGTTCGTGCTCGAAAGCCTGTTTCTTCAAGGTCATTACACTTACCTCTGCCACCGAAGCGGGCAAGACGGTTTCCACTCCCTCTTTTTCATTGGCTTCGGGCTGTCCTCCGCAAGCCGCCAGACAGGCGGCAACCAGTGCAAGCCCCATCCATTGTCTGCTAAATCGTCTCATAACTCTATCTGTTTTTCTTTCAATATTTTCCGGGTTTCTTCTTTCATTTGCCTGATAGCCGTCGAGGGCACTTTGGGCTCTTTGGTAAGCACCATCCGTGCCGCTTCTTTCAGTTTTTCGGGCTGGTAGTTGTCGCGGTACGAAAAGAGTTTCACCATCAGGTAATGCGGATAGATGCGCGAAGGCACCCTATCCGCAGCCTTCCGGTAATACCGCTCGGCACTGTCGAAACGGTACATCGCCGACTCGTTCTTCCCTATCAGGTTCAGTATCATCGGGTCTCCGCTCACTTTCAGGGCTTCTTTCAAAATAACGGTCGATTCGTCCCACAATCCTATTTTATGCAACGAACGGGCATACTCGAATAGGAAACGGGGATTCCAGTCTACCCACGGATAAGCGTAACACGGATTTTCATAAATCTTACGGTATTCACCCGCTGCCTGTCTATACATTCCCGCCTGATACAATACCTGGCTTTTGCTCCACAAACGGTACTTCTCGGCTATATATTCCTTTTGTAAATGCAATTCGACACACACTATGCAAGTTATCCACGCGATGGAGAAGCACACCAGGTTCTTTATTTTTCCCGGCCGTAACAACCTCACCAAGGCAGGAAACAGCAACAAAGCCAGTGTCGAGACCAAAGCCGGGCACTGAAGCGGATAAGAAGCGAATGCAAAAATAGCAAAAGCAATCAAACCACCGCTCAATCCGCATTCCAAATACTGATGCATGACGTAAATGCCCCATCCTATCACTGCCAATGCCACCACCAATACAGGAATGCCCCATGCCAACGCCACTTGCAGGTATTCGTTGAACACATATTCGGGAGCGTCCGCCACCCGTGCCTCGGTTTCGGTATAATCCCCCTTAGCGAAATAGTCTTCTTGCGCCTGCCCGTACACAGCCGCCACACCGTTCCATCCGTTGCCCGTCAACGGATGTTCCTGCAGGGCGGAAGCAGCCACTTTCCACATCAGCAACCTTCCATCTGCCGAATCCTTCTTCAGATGATACAACCCTGACCCGGTTGCGACAAGGGCTACAAACGCTACCGCTACTATCGTCCACGTAATTTTTTTATAAGGGCCAAACCATTTTGCCATCGTATAGGGAGTCAGCGACACATATACATATCCCGCCGAAACAAGAGCGGCAATCCATGCCGTCCGGCTCATGCCCGCAGGCAATACCAGCAAAAGCGACACCAGCGTGACCCACCCCATGCAACGGAGGAAGTTCCAGCACTTCTTGTCGTACAGATACCAATAGACGCATTCATGAACCGCCACCGGAAAGACGATTGCCAAGAATCCCGAATAAGGCCCCGGATTGGCAAACGAACCGGTCACGGCAAACCTCGCATGATTGGAAGGAATCCAGCCCCACAACTGTGCCAGCCCCCACCACGCTTCGATTATCCCATACAGCATCAATACAGCCGACACGACATCTGCTATACGGGGAAGCGTCTCCGCCCGGAAACGGGGCAAAAAACACCCCATAAGCGGGACAAGCAAGTACACACACCAGCATCCGTACATCCAGCTCCACCCTTCTTCCTGCGTTCCCAAAGGCATATCGCCCGCATTCAGCAAAATCACGCTGAGCGGAAGCAAGGTCAAAAGAAACCAAATGGTGTACACCGTCTTATCCTTGATTTTCTGCTTCAACCTCCACTTTTCTATCACTCTATCTTCTTCCATACTCTTTCCCAATTTATTGTTTCCGTATACGGGTCTACCGACTTCCATATCCTTGTAGCCTTGCCCACGATGTAACATTCGGGCAACAAGCCCCAGTAACGCGAATCTTGCGAGTTAAAACAATTGTCACCACCCATAAAGTAATAATTCTCGCGGAAACGGTAACCCGTTATCCGTTTACCCTCCAAATAGAAGCCATCGTCCTTTTGCACCAACTTTCCCCGCTGCTCCCATTCTATCAGGTTCCTGTAAAACAGGTAATGGTTCCGGGTCATCTTTATCGAATCGCCACGCGCGGGAACATACAACGGGCCGAAATCCTTTACCGTCCAGCCCAGCAACGAATCGTAAGGAAACGTGTAATAGGAACGGTTACGTATCATCTCCTCCCTGCCCGATTTTTTGGACAACAGCCGTGAAAGCCGTTCCTGTGCCTCCACGTTCCCTGCCGGAGTATCTGTTCCGCGCACACGGTAACGTCCATCCCTTATCTCCACCGTATCGCCAGGCCCGCCGATGCAACGCTTCACGTAATAAAGCAGCACGTCAAAACCGATGCTGTCCCAACGTTCGGGGTAAGGGAAATTGAATACCAGCACTTCCCCACGGCGGAACTCTTCCAAGCCGGGCAATCTCCGTATCTCAAACGGACGGTGTTCAGCCGCATCCCATACATCGAATATCCGTGCCCCTTTCAGCGGTTTGTCCACCAGCACATAGTCGCCCGGACGCAACACAGGCACCATCGAATCGGAAGGGATGGAAAACGAGGCAAACAGGAACACCTGACCTGCGATGCGCAACACAATCCATGCCGCATACAGGCATACCGCCACTGCACATACCTTATACGCCAAGCAGAACACCTTTTTCCTGATTATCCGTATCCGTTTCATTCGCTCTATTGATTTACGTAAACTTTAACAGCCCAACCAAACACGTTACAAGCTTATTCCCGTTCTCATATCCTAATTATGAATATCCGCACCCCCTTACAGTTATTAGGTGAAATACGAATATTCAATATTTCTAATTCTCAACTGACTCAATAAAAGAAATGATTTCCTTCTTATCCGAAGTGCCAGGCAATATATAATTTCTTATCGTATTCAAAGAATCCATCAAAATCATGATAGGAGTCGGAATATATTTCAATTCTTTTCGAATCAAATCCTTTGAATCTGCATATACATATTCATAATAAGCATTACGCTTTTGGTAAAAAGAAGAACTGCCCACCGTTGAAATAACTGCAACTTTCCTTTCATGATAAAGAGAATCTATTTCTTTCGTCACAGAAAAACCTAAATCGACACAATTACCGCAATCGTAATAATTAAACACAAAAACGACCCCATACTTTCTATCGGATACAATGGAATCAATAGACGTAATTCTCCTTCCTATCAAATCATATTCATCCTTCTGTATGTTGACTTCCCTTTGTGGCTTATTTTTCTCATTACTGCATCCGAACAAAAAAGGCAGCAATAGCAATACGATAAAAACCTTATCTTTCAGCATCATCACGCAATTTAAATTTTTCAATGGTTGTTTCGTCCACTTCTTGTGCCGCAAACAGATAAGTATCTGAAACACAAAAAGAAGAATAAATATCATGCGGAAGCATATAAGTAGAAACCAACTTCATATCTTCGTCTACAGACAAATCCAAGATTGTATTTACCTTGTACTCGTTTTGGTCTGTACGCGATGAACATAACAGATACAAATGACCATCGGCAAGATAAGCGTCACGAATATAGATGTAAACTGATTTCTCGCGGTTAGCCTGTTTCTCGGATATTTCCATAGCTGCCTTTATGACAGGAATAGATGAAATATCAAACCTCCGGACATATCTCCCGTCAAAGGTATATTGGTCTATATAAGGATAACAATCCGATACCGAGAAAATTCCTTTTCCTTCGGCATAAAGAATATGTTTCCGATTGGATATAACCGTCTTAAATGCTGTCTTTTCCTGTACCACTTCCCCTTTGGGGACTTGCCGGTCAGGATGACGTGTATCAATAAGCAAGAAACTGGTTGAATCAGTATTTGCCGACAAGTATATCAACGAATCACGAAGGCTGAAACGATTCTCATTCGCATTCGAAAGCAAGAAATCGCCGCAGAACGATCCACCATAAAATTTCTTCATAGACTTGGTACCGAAATCCACTACATACACTGTATCATACTGCACATTGAACGTAAAAGGCCAGGTCGTTTCATAAGGCGCTGCCCCATGATGAGTGACATATTCCATCCGTTGCAAGTCATCACTTAACGCGACGATGTCCCCCCGCTTTTTGTCTAATACATAAACATTGCCCTTGTCATAAACCATACAAGTTATGTCAGAGAAAAAACTGGAATCCGGATAGGTTTCGATTTGACTCTCAATCTTACAATATGTCAAGTCACTTTGACGCTTGTTCTTTTGACAAGAAACAAGACACAAAAGTATTAAAATCAAAAATAACGCCCTATTCATATTCAGCAAAATGTTTTATTTCCATCACATTCAACATAAGCGCCTCTCGTCCAATCAATCCCCCGACTACATCTTTGACCACTGCAAGACACTGAACCGCCTAAAGGAAGCCCGCAGTCCACAGTTGCTGTACATGAATAGTTGCCGCTACCTCCATTTTCCGGTTGTGCCAATGCTTCTACGTTAGTCAATATAAACTCTGTCATATAAACCTTCTTATCTAACGCAATATACATATTGTAACCTGCCGTTATGGCTACCACTGCGATAAACGTAATTAAAAAAATAAGTTTTTTCATCTTTTATTCGTTTTTTAATGATTAATATTCTGTTTGATTTCTTCTTTGTGAAGCCGCAAATCCCCGATTTGCTTGTCTCCTGTTTTTCTTTTTAAATTCGCCATAATGGTAATAGCTACTAATGAATATTTTCTGTTTTCACATATTGAATAATTTGCTCTTTAAACATATTGTCTTTCATGTCACCGGCAAACAAAACCTTTTTCCCATCTAAGAGAAAAGTCCGAACCACATTATCATCAAGTATTTTGTTCCTTGTCCTGAATTTCCTATAAAAATCAAAATAGAAAGGATATTGAAGCAACACCGTATTAAATATGGAATCTTTATAAGAACTGTAACCTACTATTTCAAAAGATATATGACGGTCTGTCAATGCGTGAATAAAAGATTCATTATCCAATATTTCGTATATGCAAGAAGTACAGGTTATATCCATTGTATGAAGCAACTTATACCTACTCTGATTTGCCAATTGACGATTCACCAAATCAGAATCAGGAAAATAAACCAATTCTTTCCCAATATACATGGAACAGATTTTCTCATTAAAAGAAGACCGATGAGAGCAAGAGCAAAAACATCCCAAAATGATAAGCGACAATATATATTTTCTCATTTTCTACCTTTTTTATATTGCGAATGGATAATACCCTACTTCATACTCCCCTGTATCAGGATTACGGGAAATGGCATAAATACGGTTCTGTTTCCGTTCTACACACATAAAAACATTCAACCGATCAGTTTCCAGACATTTCACCTTTTCACCTTTTGTCGTCAAAATGAAAATATGCGAAGCGAGAAAGGTCTCTTCCGGATATTCTTTCAAGGTACGACCGGAAAACAACAGATAAACGAAGTCATTATCCAAATCGGCAGAACTGACTCCGCATGGCGTATTCTCCGTAACAACATCCTCGGCATGTTCTATCGGCATGTATTCGACAAAACGTTGTTTCCACGCATCCCCTGAACGGGCATACAGTTCATAATAATAACCGGTTGGAGAATGATAAAGCAACAGGTTACGGTCTGCATTTATCTGCAAAACCCCTTGAAACAAATAAAATGGAGAACTGCTCATTGTTAGGTCTTTCGGGTAATTTCCCCAATAGGTCACCGTATCTTTTCCGATGCAATAATATTTACCTTGATTACTGTCGCCAAGGCCGATATAAGTGCTGTCCTCCAAATAATAACAATACTGCAATCCTTTTGCTTTTTGAACTGCCAATTCATTATAAAAAAATGAATGCACAGGTATAAACGAACGGCTTTTCAAAATACTGTCTACGTTATATATCAAGACTTTCCCGTTTGACATATCAATCACCTGAAACTCTTTTTCATTAATCTTATCCGTAAACTGTCCGTATAAAACCTCATCCGGACCTGTCCCTTTCTTACCGCCGGAAATCTGCACATCAGGCGAACTGATAGAAAATAGCGTGTAAGTATTTCCTTCTACCGGATCGTGTACCAACAATAAGGAATCAAACACTTCTATTGCGGTTGGTTTAAATAGAAAATCACTTTTAACTGGATGAAAACTGACTTGCTCTACCGTACGGAAACCATACTTCGACATAGGGGATTCTTCCCGCCCGCAACTGAACAAAAACAATAAAGCCAATAATATAACTGAAATCCTCATAACTGAAAATATTTATATTAAAAATAAGAAGCAGCGCACTTTAGATGATACCTAAATGCACTACTTCAACAAATGCCGCTTATAAAGTGTTAGTCTTATAATAACCTCTACCTGGATGCAAACCGTTACAATAGCAGGACCGCATCAGGTCTGATACGCAATAAAACAATATATCACCCGTTACTGAAACACATTCAAATTGTGCCAACGCTTCCACATTCTCCAATGCTAAATCAGACAAAACTTCTACTTTCTGTGACTGACTATAAGTAGTATAAGCTGAAGCTACGGCTACCGCCGCGATAAACGTAATTTTTAAAATAAGCTTTTTCATCTTTTGTTTATTTTTTAATGATTGATATTCTGTTTGATTTTTCGTCTGCGAAGCCGCAAATCCCCGGTTTGCGAATCTCCTGTTTTCTCCTTAACTTTGCATCGGTCTATCCTCCTTTCTATTTTAGGGTTTGACTGGAGTGGGAACTTATCCAAATGTCTGCCTTATGCTTGTATATGGTTTCCACTCCTATATAGTTCATGAATTGACTATCGTTTATTCATTCTTTAACGTAAACAGCAAAAGCATATTGCCATATCGTTCTTCTTCACCTTCCGACATATCATCCATCTCTTCATACGAACAAGAACCAATCAGGGTATCCCCTATCTGCCAACGGGGAAAGAAAGGGATTTTCCCATTGCTATCCACCACCATGCCAGTCTTCTGCACAGCCATGTCCGGTGAAGAACAAGCGTAATACCTTTTATCAGCATACAGAAAACTGTTTATCAGAGACGAACCGACCTTGAAAAATTCACAGGGCATGACATCCAATGCCCCTACGGCACCTGCCTGTGTTGCATCCCCCTGATAATTGGCATCCCCATAATCATAAGACACATAAGGAGACAAAAGGTGTGCGGCTGCATCCCAACGGTAAACCGTACGCCCGGAAGGCAAGACACAATATACATCGTCCTCCCCAGATTTCGAAAACAGCTTTGAACCGGTAAATCCGCTGTTCGACACTTCCGAAGCACCAAAAGAATCTACTATCTTGCCTGAATCGTTCACATAAACCACCTGACGCAACGTATCAGACACTGCCAGGTTATAGCACAGGAAACCATCGGACACCCGTACGAAATCCAAGGCAAGAAAACCAAGCCAGACCTTATGTTCAGCCTCCAACTCCTTATTATATACATACACCGAAAGCCCACCCATATCGAGCATATAAAGGCGGCATGAGTCTGAAGAAAGGGCTACCGGCTGTATGTACTCCAACGGACCGTTGCCACGCTGGCATATTTCCCGCTCCAAACGTCCTGTACGTCTGTCAAACTTCGCCATAGACAAAGTCACCTCATCCAGCACATACACCGAATTTCCGATGCCTGCAACATCTTTCACATTTGCCACATAGCCGGACGAATCCGAACGCAACTCCAGCACTTCCGTCCGGAACAACTCATTCAGTTCTTGCTTCTGTCCGGAAAAGTCCGTCACCTCAATCGTACGGACATCCGTTTCCTGGTGGTTAGTATCTTTACAAGCCACCAGACAGAACAATACTCCTACATAAAACAGATTTCGTAACATAATGATTCCTTTACATTCATAATCTACGTCCAATCAGGAACTAAAGAAAGATTTCATCCAAGCAGCTACTTTTAACTACAGCAATATGAACAACCATGGGAATGATATACGCCTTTACCTATCGGACTCCAATAACTTGTCGCAGTACACTTCCCTGTTGAATTGCCATACTTATCAAAACATCTGATATGCATTGAACTATACCCTCCTTCTTCCATTGGATCTTCAATCATCGCCAACGCTTCCACATTGGCAAGAGCCAAGTCAGACATCACTTCTTTATCTTGAGCTTGGTAAGCCATTACTCCGGCGACTACAGCCAAAGCGGCTGCAAACGTGATTTTCAATATATTCTTTTTCATCTTTTGCTAATTTTTTATGTTATTGTTGTTTTTCATTGATACCTGCGAAGCCGCAAATCACCGATTTGCGAATCTTCTGTTTTCTTCTTAACTTTGCAACGGGTCAATTCTCCTTTCTATTTTAGGGTTTGACTGGAGTGGGAACATACAGGTTGTCTTCCAAATACACGCTGTATCGTTTCCACTCTACAATTATACATCCAAGCACTCACTTCAACCTGTATTTGATAATTATCGGATTATCATCTTCTTTTATGCTATTAATCTTGTCCAAATTATCTGCATCCAACAAGTGTTTGTCTATATACCTGTCTATTTCGTACGGATGCATAATTGAATAAAGCTGCTTGCCGTTTAAATGTAAGCAAAAATTAAGACTGGGGTTCTGCTTGTTCGAATGCAATATAATCCGCCCTGACATCCTGTCGTATATAACAGTTTCCCTGCCGCCATTCCTCATTATATAAAAATACAGATACGAATCATCCATCATTTTAATGACCGGAACAGGGTAATCGGAACGGAGAAGATAATCATTTATTTTCTCCATATTTTGAACGGTTTTCTTCAAGCTCTTTTCACTGGTCTTTTTGTCCGACACATCGCCAAAACGTTCTTCCATTTCCTCTTTCCGTACATCTTTTCCACCAAACGAATAGGTGATATATTTATTCAATTGCCGGTTCTCACCAATATTGTATATCGTATAATCCAAACACAAGGGCAAGAAATACAACCGGTCATTCATCTGTACAAAAGGGTTATAATTCATAGTCAACGTACAGACAAAATCATCAATATAAACTTCGGTTGAAGCTATCTCTTGCCTGGAATAATCACAAAAACAAATTACGGCATCTTTCTCTCCAAGCATGGTTGGCAATAAAATATACGAAATGTCATCTAATGGATAAAAACGTGAAAACGTATGGATATTCCCATTTTTCAAATCCTTCTTACCTTGAAATTGGAAGGACAAGTCATACGCATATATAATACCGAACGGATTCAGGATTTCGATGTGCTTGGTATAAGGGTTGTAAACAGCGTCTGTCAATATGGTATATTCATTCGGCCCATTTCCTCTACATGCTTTTGAATTGGAAATGTACCTGCCGTCCGCTGAAAATAAATATACTGTCTGTTTTTTATCTATAATAAGATAAACGCCTATTTCATCGTAAAACGCTATTTTATGAAATTGGTCAATAAGACAAGTGCTGTCTGTTTCAAGCGGCACCACTTCAATAGCGTCAACGAAAGCATTCATCGGTAAATCCTCATTGTCAAGATAATCTATATCAGTAACATCACGGTCGTCGGACGCCTTTTCCACACACGAGAAAAACATTACCGAAAATACGGTTATCAAAAACAGGTTTACTATCTTCATAAAAACAAGCATTTATACTTTTTGTTCTAATATCATTATTCAAACCACTCTTTATCCGCTCCAATCATCATACATGCTCATTACCATTCTACATAATGAATATACATACCGACTGGAACGGAATAAATTCGAGTTATCAAATGGCTCTTTATATCACATTAATTACATTGACTTGAACAACTTGTCCATGTATAACCTACAAACTGACAATAATAATAATAAGTTGCTTCACCTACAAAACATATCGCTCCACTGCGCATCCAACAAGCACCACCATTCAGACCACAAACAATTTCTATATCACCAGATCCTTCATCTCTAGCCAACGCTTCCACATTGGCAAGAGCCAGATCTGACATCATTTCTTTATCCTGTGCCTGATAAGCCGTTACGCCTGCTACCACAGCCAAAGCGGTTGCAAACGTAATTTTCAATATATTCTTTTTCATCTTTTGCTAATTTTTTATGTTATTGTTGTTTTTCATTGATACCTGCGAAGCCGCAAATCCCCGATTTGCGTATCTTCTGTTTTCTTCTTAACTTTGCATCGGTCTATCCTCCTTTCTATTTTAGGGTTTGACTGGAGTGGAGACATACAAGTTTTCTTCTAAACACTTTCTGTATCGTTTCCATTCCTTAATTGATTTCATATAATTAATTTTGCAAAATAATTACATACACCCTGAGACACTTGTTATCATAAAAATACAATCAATTTTATTTTAGCTACAAACTACTGAAAATCAATCATCTATATTATATATCCATTATCTACATAAATGATATAAACATACAATATAAGCCCCTGCTTCTATTTCTTTTTTGACAGACTCTGGTATATATTCATCTGTTTCATAATCAGGATAAATTTCATTATTAAAATAGGAAACTATTACATTATTTTCTGTAATAGAAAAGGGTAAATTAATCGTGTGTGTAGAATAATTCTTTATATTATTCAAATAAGGTCTATCTAGTTTAAAATCATATATACAAGTATACAATTCGTTGCCTTTTTTTAAAATAGTCAACATTTTATCCTCTGTAAGGATGGGAGTTGAAGCAATATAGCAATAATCATTAGATGACGCTAAAAATTTATTCATATCTTTCAGTTCGTCAACTGGCACATTAGATTCTCCAAAATTAATATACAAAATCTGTTCCGGTGTACCTTCCTTATTAAAAGAATACACGTTATTGGATATGCCTCTATTATAAATAATCTTGTCCCCACATTCTACGAAAGGAAGCAGCATCTGACAATTCAAATCCACGTCTTCTTCAAAATCGAACATTGTATTTATTACATTAAACCCACTATCCGTTATTACAAATCTTTTTCCTTTCAATTTACCGTCATTATACGGTGCTAATGCAAATAAGAAATTTCCATTTGTCAACCTTACAAAATATTCCCCATTAAATTTAATGTCAAAATCTCGCAAATACTTATTCTTATCATTATACACAAGAATTTTTCGCTTAGCAGAATCATATAAATATAAACAGGAGTCTGCCACATAAAAATCTGCAACTGATGAATATTCCCCAGGACCATTTCCTAAAGAACCAACTTGATATAAAGCCAAACCTTTATTATCAAACACAATCAACCGTTTAAGATAAGTATCAGCCACATAAATATGATTATTCTTTACACAAATCTTATCTATTTGTTTTATTTGCAAATCCTTCTCCGGATTCTCTTGCAAACAAATAAGTGATGTGCTATCAATCATCTTCAAACTATCATAATTTGATATATAATTTTGTTCAAATGTTATATCTACCATTTCACAATTATTTATTTCCTTAGCATGTTTGATACATGATGATAACAACATACTTACCACCAAACTTATAACGAGTCTATACATATTATCAGAATTTTCATACATAAAGCATACTCTTATAGCTATATAAACGCTTCGTTTCTTTTTAATTATATAAATTAAAAACAAGCATTTATATAGCTATCAATACTGTTTCTACTTTATGCCAAGATAAGATTAATAATTACAATCAATTGTATTTTCATTTTTACAATATTTACTACCAAACAAGGGGTTTGCAGTAGGCCCATGATTATGAGCACCAGTTGCTTCATTATGTGCCAACGCTTCCACATTCTCTAATGCTAAATCTGACAATGCTTCCGTTTTCTGTGACTGGCTATAAGCAGTATAACCTGCCGCTACGGCTACTGCCGCAATAAAACTCAATTTTAAAATAGTTTTTTTCATAATTGTGTTTGATTTTAATTGATTATTACTTCTTTTACTTTTCTCTGCGAAGCCGCAAATCCCCGATTTGCATGTTTTCTGTTTTCTTCTTACTTTTGCAACGGTTTAACCTCCTTTCTATTTTGTGGTTAACTGGAGTGGAAATATACAGGTTGTTTTCCAAGTGTATCTGCATCGTTTCCACTCCTTATATAATAGAGTTTATGTAAATTAGTTATGATAGTTCCAAGGGTTGATTTTAATTCTGAGA
>ENA-OPIO01000348-OPIO01000348.1-human-gut-metagenome-genome-assembly--contig:-NODE-348-length-16812-cov-4.004714_pt1 | contig 16812 bp, 14 predicted proteins | sample MGYA00241395_ERZ501636 | MGnify/ENA primary metagenome ERZ501636 (study PRJEB25962, sample SAMEA2042198) | human gut metagenome | biome: human gut; feature: human-associated habitat; material: faeces... | reverse complement strand
AACGGATACATCAAGCCAAGAAAAACTTTTTGGAGAAATTCAAAACAGCTTCTAACTCCTGATTCACATTAGTCAACTAAAAATATGCATAACAAGCCGAACGACATACAGATATACCGCAGCCTGCTGCCCCTAGCTTGGCTATACGGAGTGGGAGTGCGTTTGCGCAACTCCTTATTCAATAGAGGCGTGCTGCATTCGCACACGTTTTCCGTACCGGTTATCTGCATCGGGAACCTCACGGTGGGAGGCACAGGCAAAACCCCACACACTGAATACCTGATACGCTTGTTACACAGGGAATGGCAAGTAGCTGTATTGAGCCGGGGATACAAACGGAAATCGAAAGGATTTGTGTTAGGGAATCCGGAAACGCCCATTGAGGAGATAGGTGATGAACCTTACCAGATGTTGCACAAGTTTCCGGACATCTACGTAGCGGTAGACCGCGACCGGTGTCATGGAATCCGCCTGCTGACTGATGGACATACGGCACCCGGTACACGGGTTATCCTCTTGGATGATGCTTTCCAGCATCGGTATGTGAATGCAGGCGTTACCATTCTGCTTATCGATTATCATCGCCTGATTACGCGCGATGCTTTACTCCCTGCCGGGCGTTTGCGCGAACCGGTAAGCGGGAAAGTACGGGCAGACATTCTGATAGTCACCAAGTGTCCACCCGGTCTGGATACAGATATCCGGAATGCCATACGGAAAGAACTGGCGCCACTCCCCCGACAAGAGTTGTTTTTCACGACCTTGGCATACGGGAAACTCCAGCCATTGTTTGTAGAGGCACCCGAACGTAGCCTTGAAAGCGTCCGGACGGATGAGTACATCTTGCTCCTTACGGGTATCGCTTCGCCTGCCCCTCTCATAAAAAAACTGTCGGAATACAGTCCGCATATCGTTCCGCTTACTTTTCCCGACCATCACGCCTTCGATGCTTCCGATATACAATGCATCAAAGACAGATTCGGGAAATTGCCGGAAAAAAAGCGGTTCATCGTCACGACCGAAAAAGATGCAGCCAGGCTCATCGGACACCCTGATATGGACAAGGACCTGATACCTTATATATATGTGCTGCCTATTACGGTAGAGTTCCTCGATGAAGAAGAAAAAGAAATGTTCAACCAAAACATCATAGAATATGTTAGAGAAAATACAAGAAACAGCAGCCTTTCTGAAGGCTAAAATGCAGACTCATCCTGAAACCGCCATTATCTTGGGAACCGGTTTGGGAAGTTTAGTACATGAGATAACCGATAAATATGAAATAAGTTACAAAGATATCCCCAACTTTCCCCTTTCAACCGTAGAAGGACATAGCGGTAAGCTGATATTCGGCAAGTTGGGTGGGAAAGACATCCTGGCGATGCAAGGGCGTTTCCACTTCTACGAAGGCTATTCGATGCAACAAGTGACCTTCCCGGTGCGGGTAATGCGTGAATTGGGCATTAAGACGCTTTTTGTGTCGAATGCTGCCGGAGGCATGAACCCTGATTTCGAGATAGGCGACCTGATGATTATCACCGACCACATCAACCTTTTCCCCGAACATCCGTTGCGTGGAAAGAACATCGATTACGGTCCCCGCTTCCCGGACATGAGCGAGGCATATTCGAAGGAATTAATCGCCAAGGCATTGGAAATCGCCAAGGAAAAAGGCATCAAGGTACAGCAAGGCGTATACGTAGGCACACAAGGCCCGACATTCGAAACGCCGGCGGAATACAAGATGTTTCATATCTTGGGCGGTGATGCGGTAGGTATGTCGACCGTGCCCGAAGTCATCGTGGCAAACCATTGCGGCATTAAGGTATTCGGCGTATCGGTCATCACCGACTTAGGCGTAGAAGGTAAAATCGTGGAAGTATCCCACGAAGAAGTGCAAAAGGCGGCAGATGCCGCCCAGCCGCGCATGACCACTATTATGAGAGAACTGATAAACAGAGCGTAAGCCATGCACGAAGGAAACAGAACCGAAATAGCGACGCTAGGCGAATTTGGCTTAATCAAGCGCCTGACGGAAGATATTAAATTGGAGAACAAGGAGTCGGAGTACGGCGTAGGCGATGACGCCGCCGTACTCTCCTATCCGGATAAACAGGTATTGGTTACTACCGACCTGCTGATGGAAGGCGTACATTTCGACCTGGTATATACTCCGCTGAAGCACTTGGGATACAAGTCGGCAATGGTGAACTTCTCGGATATCTATGCCATGAACGGGACGCCCAAGCAAATCACCGTATCGCTTGCCGTATCGAAACGCTTCTGCATAGAGGACCTTGAAGACTTCTACGACGGGGTGAAGCTGGCATGCCGCCAACATCATGTGGACATCGTGGGAGGTGATACCACTTCTTCGGTCACAGGCCTTGCCATTTCTATCACCTGTATCGGCGAGGCGGCAAAAGACCAGGTTGTGTACCGCAACGGTGCGAAAGAAACCGACTTGATTTGCGTATCGGGCGACTTGGGAGCCGCTTACATGGGACTTCAGTTATTGGAACGTGAGAAAGCGGTATTCCAAGGAGAGAAGGACGTGCAGCCCGACTTTGCCGGAAAAGAATACCTGCTGGAACGCATCCTGAAACCGGAAGCACGGCGCGACATCATCGAAAGCCTGGCAAAAGCCGGAATCAAGCCCACGGCAATGATGGACATTTCCGACGGACTTTCTTCTGAATTGTTGCATATCTGTACGCAAAGCAAGGTAGGATGCCGAGTTTACGAGGAGCGCATCCCGATAGATTACCAGACCGCCGTCATGGCGGAAGAATTCAACATGAACCTTTCGACCTGTGCCCTCAACGGAGGCGAAGACTACGAACTGCTCTTCACCGTCCCCCTCACGGCACACGAGCAAGTAGAGCAGATAAAGGATGTGAAAGTCATTGGCTACATCACCAAGCCCGACTTAGGCTGTGCCTTGCTTACGCGCGATGGCACCGAGCTGGAACTGAAAGCCCAAGGCTGGAATCCGCTGAAGTAAGATATAGAAATAGCATTATCCACCACAGAGGACACAGAGTACCACAGAGAAAAATTTAAATACTCTGTGTGCTTCTGTGTCCTCTGTGGTGAATAGAATGCTTAAATTATGCATCATAATCTTTCTCCCGGCAACGGTGGAAGAAATAATCTGTCAGAAAGTGCGCGTTTTGTTGTAAGAATTTCCGTCCGTACTCTTCTCCTTTCAAGCTGTTCAGCATCGCATCCGGTAGCATGCCCCTGTCTTGCAACATGCAACTCAAGTCGTATGGAATCACGTCCGGGCTAAGTAAGAAAGAAAGCGCTTTTTGAGCAGCGGCTTTTGCATCGTAAAACGGATTGTCGGGCGACTTGACACATTCGCATAACTGGGTTTGTATGTACAGCCCGGTTCGAGGACTTGCCATCAAGATCAATCCATGCTTTGCTCTTATTGAAGGCAACTTCAATCCTTCAGCCGTACGGTATTTCATCTCATGAGTCAGAAAGTCAATCATTTCCTGCCGGGATTTGCAGAAATAAAAAGGCTTTCCGCCGGTTGCCCGTATGAAGTCTTCATACACAGCCTTTTCGTTCCGATGTTCTTTTTTGTCACGCAGGCTTTCTACAGCTTGCTTTATGTCATTATTCAATGACGGCAACAGACTCATTATACCTATTTGATTCCACACTTTTCCATAATGCAGCAAGGTGCAGAGAGCAACTGATTCACCCACTTGCCTGTCTTTGATAGAACTTAAGTCGAAAGAATCCTTAGTAACTCGATACACTTCATCCTTACCGCATAAGTCCTGTAAATACAAGAAACCGTCATCTTCCCCTGTAAGCAAGAAGAAACTTTCTATATACTCCTTTGTCGAACGCCATTCTTGCGGACCGTTGTTCTGTTCAGCCCACAATGCCAGCCATTCGCAAGATGTCAAGGATAAAAGGTCTCTGCGCCCTTGCAACATCAAGGCTGTATAGGTGTTATATACGAGCAAGTTCTTCTTCCCTTGCCAATCCTCGCTTAAATCGCTTGTTGTTTCTTCTAATTCATCCTCATATTGCTTTTGGTTTTCGATATTGAAATAAGAGTCATAATGAAACCATTGCAATACTAAACGATACTTCTCGAAACTGTCCCATCCTCCTTTTCCCTTGGGATGCATAAATTGCCAAAGCCGTTCATTTTCGGGTGCCGTTTCATAAATCTCATCCAATATGCAGTAAAGTTCATTCGCGAAAAGTTCTATCACTGGATTTTCGGGATTAATAATACGTCCTTCATCCCGGGAAGAGAACTGTATATGATGCCATAACAGAAAGCGTATGTCTTCTACATTAATTTCATCGGGGTAATAATTTTCATCCAGCGGATAAAAGGGAAGCCAGTTCCCGTAACGTTTCTTACACGCTGCTGTAAAAGTAGTCCAAATTCCTACTTGGCTGATGACATCCTCAAACCAGGCTGTCAGGCAAAGGCTAAAATAGCGGGCATCCTTCTCCTCAAACATTCCGTCTGCTAAAGGCGTGTTCAGTACTTGGTAAATCTGATTGGCTACATCGGTGTAATAGCGGTCTACTTCGTCCACTATTTGATAAGGATGCAATTTTAACCATTCTTTCGGATATATTTTCTTCATTGTTTATTGATTTTAGTAGCACACATCGTTGTTCTTTCTTGTCAATTTTGACCGAAAGTACAAAAAAATCAGTTATCCTTTTGCTTTTCCGGTTATTTCTGCACTTTTGATAAAAAAGTTTCAAAATAGTTTGCAGATTCAAAAAATTTGCCTACCTTTGCACTCGCAATCAAGAAACAATGATTGTAAAGTTGGTGCCATAGCTCAGTTGGTAGAGCAAAGGACTGAAAATCCTTGTGTCACTGGTTCGATTCCCGTTGGCACCACAAAGAGTCAGAGAGTTACAGCGATGTAGCTCTCTTTTTTATTGCTTTATTGGGAGTCCGAAATAAAAAGGTTTTTCAACATCAAATGATTGTTTCTAAAAAGAATTAGCTATATTTGCCCTTAAAGGATCTTTACCTTTATGGCTCATACAGCAAAGGCAACCACACAGAGGACAGCGACATTGACATTGCCGTTGTGGTAGAACGAATGAGTGATGATTATTTTGAAGATACTCCTTTATTGTGGAAACTGAAACGTAAGATAAGCAATCTTATAGAGCCAGTTCTACTTACAGAAGATACAAACAATCCTCTCTATGCAGATATTCTCAAAACGGGAATACTGATATAAACAGAAATATAGAGACCTATCCAATATAGGACCACTATATTTATATGAGATAAGTAATACAATTGTTAATAATTATGTGTAAGCCGAGGTGTAAACTACGGTGAGTTTTCCTCCAGTATGCACAACCTGCATAAGCTTGATGCCAATAAAAGTTTTGGTTTCCATCAAAATAATCCTTTGCATTTGCTGACCAGTTCGGCTACATTTTTCGCATTCATTTTCTCAAGCAGGCGTTTGCGGTAGGTTTGTATCGTGTTTATGCTGAGATACATGCGCCGGGCTATTTCTCGCGTACTCAGCCCTTGCATAAGGTATGTCAATACTTCTTTTTCCCGGTCAGACAAGGTACGGTAAGGTGTCCTGTTCTCGGTTATGCTCCGTTTATCGTGCAACAAGCTGAATGCCTGGCTGAAGTATTCCTGACCGTTCCGTATGGTATTTACTGCCATGGGAATTTCATTAAGGTCAGCGTGTTTGGATACAGCTCCGCTAATGAAATTGCGGATGTCCGATTCGTATAGCTTGGTAGCTATCCAAGGCTCCTCATGCATAGTATATACCAGAATGGGGCATTGCGGCAGATGTTCGTGTATCATTCGGATGAGGTTGAAACCGTCTGTGCCCGGAAATTCCAAATCGGTGATGCACAGGTTGAAATCCGTTCCCGTAAGGACTTGCTTTAACGTGTTCAAGTCGTTGGCTTTCATGCAATGTGCTTGGATATGCGTACTAAGTAACTTTTCCAAGCCGTCGGTCACGATGGGATGATCATCTATCATAAGGATGTTATACAAATTCTCGTTCATTGGATTCGATTTTGAAAGTCATTATAAAGCGGTTCTCTTTTTCGTTGGTCTGGTTTTCGATTGTAGCCCGGATGGCTTTGGCACGGTCGCTTATGGTACGTAGCCCGATGCCTTTTTCTTCCGTTTGGGGACGGTTCGGGTATATGGGATGACCGTTATCTGTAATCTGTAAGAGGATATTTCCGTCTGTATGGCGGCTGAGGTAGATGCCGATGCTTGAAGCGTCGGTATGCTTGATGACGTTCATGGTGATTTCCTGCACGATTCGGTACACTTCGCGGGCGGTCCTTTGGGGCAACGCGTCGGGTGGCGTTGGCGAAGATGAGCCTTCGTTATAGCTGATGCGGACGCCCGTGTTTTCCGTGAGGCTTCGGGCATATTGGCTCAATATCTCATTCAGGCTGAGGCTTTCGAATTCGGGCGGCATCAGTTCGTGCGAGATGGTTCTTACGTTTTCCCTTACCTGTTTGATAGCCTCAGCCATTGACGCCTGTTTTTCCGTGCGGGCTTTCATTTCGAGGGCAAGCAGGTCGTTGGCGGTACCGTCGTGAAGCTCTTTGGCGAAATGCCTGCATTCTTCTTCCAATCCTTCGATGTAGCTTCGTGCCGATTCCAGTTCTTTTTCTTGCCTCATCCGGAGCAGTTCCCGTTCGGCGTTCCTCCGCTTGTGGCGTTGCTGGAGCAGGATGATAACCAGACATGCCAGTCCGGCTATCAGGGCGAGGGCTATCTTCAGCGAGTCGGCTTCTTGCTTCAAGACTTTCTCGCGGAGCCGGGTGATTTCCAGTTCTTTCTCTTGTGTCTCGTATTTCACCTTCACTTCCGCCATTTGCGAGGTGACTTCTTGCTTGGCGAGCGAGTCCGCCCACATCCGTGCGCTGTCCATATAGGCGAAGGCTTTTTGCGGATTTCCCAAATGATGATAGCAGACCGCCATTTTTTCGAAAAGCGATTTCTTTTCGCTTCCCGTCGGATGGGTATTCAGGTAGATAAAGTCTTTCAGGGCTTCGGCATACCGCTTTTGTTCGTAGTTCGCCAAGCCTCGTGTCTGGATGAATCCCACGGCGGAAATGTTATGAGGCGGAAGCTTTCCCAAAAGTTTGTTCCCTATGCCGATGTAATAACGGATAGAGTCGGTCATCCCTTTGCGCTGGAAGTACCGGTACATGCCGGGGATGCAGCGCACCTTCCATTCCGCATTGCCTTCGGGACCGCATGCGATTTGCCACGCTTGTTGGATGGAAGCCCCCGCTTCTTCAGTCTTTCCGATTTGCGCCTTGATGGCGGACCGCACTTGCCAGGCAGCGAATGTGGTGGGAAGGTCGTCGGTTTGGAGCACATACCTCAACGCATCGTCGATGTGCCTTTCCGCGTCTTCATAGTTCCGCAGGTTAAAGTAGAATACTGCCAGGTTCAGGTTGAGGTTTCCTATCCAGCTCTTGTCTCCGTATTGCCGGGCGGCATCCAGTGCCTTGTTATAGAAATAAAGGGAAGAATCTTGCCGGTTGAACCGGTGATAAAGCACACCCAGGTCGTTGTACACGCTGACGTGCTTCTCTAAGTCCTCCACTTCGGGCAAGTAGGGCAATACGCTTTTCTTCATCTCCAGCGAGCGGGCGAGTTCACCTTTATAGAAGAGCAAGGTGGCTTGCTCGTTGAGCAGAACCGGATAAAGGGGCGAGCCGGTTACGCCTTCCATAGCAAAAGCCTTGTCGAAACAAGCCTGAGCCGAGTCGTATTCGCCTTCTCCCATAAGCGAGACTGCCTGGTCATAGAGATGCGCCAGAAGGGTATCGGTAGGCAATTCTTTTCCTTTGCTTTCGGATAAAGGTATCACGAAAGCGGAAATCAGCAGGATAAGATGCAGGCAATACGTGCGCATAATTGTTTATAATAGTTAACCGATGCAAAAATAGTAATTTATTTGAAACCACATGCCGGGTGGTTGGATTTTTTTCATTCAAGGATGCATTTTGATAAACAGGCATTTTGATAAACATAAGTAAGTTGCCTGTTTAACATAAGTGAGTCGGACGTTTCACATAAGTGAGCCAGCCACATCACTTATGTTTGCAAAGGCTCTTCATGCGAACATTCAATAAAGTTTATTCTCCTTTGAAAAATCACTGTTTTAGGTGACAAGCTAATTGGAGAAAAATGCTGTAATTTGCAAAAAGTGTATGCTCAGTAGATTGTGTGGCATATGATGAAAATTGAATGTCCGCATCCTGCCAATATATACCTTTTGAAAACAGATATATACTTCATCCGCCTGTGGATATATATTTTAGAGGCAAAATGAGAATATTATCATTTATTATATTAGTGTTAAGTCTTTTGGGTTTAACTTCATGTTATCCGACTCAGGAATATGGAGTTAAAGACGAAATTGTGACTAAAACAAAGCGATTGTTAGGACCGGGTCGAGACACAATAAAAGTCGGGGATAAATTGACCATAAAGAAAGTTTTTGAGATAGGTTCAGATATTTGTGTCAAGAATGCTCGGACTGGTGCTTGGCATATTGCAGATTCGAAGCTGTTGTTCAATTTGGATACCGGCAAGTCGATGTATGAAGATTTGCAGACAAAGGACCGTGGTAATCTGTGGGAAGAGAGAATACCTACGCTTAAGATTCCTGAAGAGACATTAAAGACGTATGAACGCTACATGATTATAGGTGCTATAGTCTTGTTGGTTTTGTGTGTTGTTGGATTCTTCCTTCTTTTAAGGGAGAATATAAACCGGACAATGATCGGCGTTTATTATTCCTTGTTGTCATTGGTCTCTTTGTTTACCAATGTCCTCTTTTTTATTTATTCCTCCTGTGATACATGGGGGTATTATGAATATCTGTTTTCACCGAGCGTATACGGTTGGGGACATACTATTCTTTATTGGATTGCTTGCTTTGTGCTGATTGGAGTGAATTTGTTTGCTTATAAAGCTGTCATTATGCTTTCGGAAGTATGGTCAGGGCGTAATTCCTGTACGGGATATGCTTTTCTTGCAGTGGTGGTATGGGCAGTGGTTTATCTGTTTAGTTCCAATACCCTTAACGACTATTTTCTTTGGGCACTGTATGGCATTGTGGCGTTGCATTTGATTGCTTTGTTCATTGTGAATATGAAAGTTAAAGCAAATGTGTTTGAAATGTTTTACATCTTCTTTTATTTTTGGATATGTTTGCTTCCAGTCGTTTTGTCTACTTTGACAACAATAGTATTGATACCTCTCTTGTTGTTTGCTTTTGCAATTGTGAGGTCTGTCCCAAGTATGTTTGCTGAAGCCTTTAAAATTGATGATGGTAAAGAGAAGAAAGTTGTAGGCAAACCTGTATTCGGAGAAAAGACTTGCCAATTCTGTCAATTTTATGAATATGGTTCTTGTGAGAAATATCTGCCAGAGGATAAATATGACGGGAAGGCATATTCTTGTCCTTTTTATAGTTGAAGTTAGGTATATATTTTCATTTAAAATGATACGTTTATGGACGAAAAAGTAAGAAAACAGAAGTTTTTGCAGCTTCAGTTCTGTATGCTGTTGCTGGTGTGTACCTTGTTACCCGATTTGGGTTCTTTGTTGGGGTTACCCGATTTCAGCGTTTCGGTGTTTTGCAGCCAGTTGGTAGGTGTGATCGGAGCCGGATGGGCCTTATACGCTTTCTACAAAATCGGGCCTATGCCCGTACCTTTCTTGTGCCTGGCAGGTGGCGGAATCGTGATAGGGTTGCTTTCGCTTATTCCCGATATGCCGGCTTGGTTGGACTATGTGGGTCTGATAGCCTTGCTTGTCGCTTTGTTTATGAGTGCAGGGGCTTTGGGCATCCGTTGGAAAAATAGTGGAAGCCAGGGAGCTTACCTGGTATTGATGGCTCTGTTGCTACATGTATACGATAGCATCGGCGATTCTACAATGACAGGCATTGCAGCACTGATAGGCCTGGTGCTTTTCTTTGTGGGATTAGGCAAACTCAAGCAAAGTGTTGACCAGAAAGGTGCACAGGGCGTGTCGCGTCTGAAGATAGCCGTTATTTTGGGTATCGTGGCAGTTGTGTTCGGCTGGATTCCCTTGTTGGGTGGCATCGTGGCAGGCATCTTGCTGATTATTGGATTTATCATTGAGTTCTTAGGGTATGGCTCGATGATGCAGTCGGCATCTTTAGGCACCGAAGGGCAAGCAGGTGCAGGCAAGTTACGCATCAGCATGATTATTTTGCTGATAGCAGCTATTATCGACTTATTCCCGTTGACAGGGATGGTCGTAGGGCTTATTTCGCTGGCTGCTTTGTGGCTGGTGTTCAAAGGCTGGAGTATGATTCTTGTGGGATTGGAACGGTATAATTAATATAATAGAATCTATGAAAACAAAACAATCAGTTTTTGCCCTTGTTGCGATAGCAGCATTGGCATTCGCCTCTTGTGGAGGTAATGGAACATCCTCATCGGGTGTAGCCAAGAAAAGTTTATTCGGCGATATACCGGAATTGTATGAAGAAAAGGCGGTAGACTTGTTGAAAGAAGCCGCATCCATGCAAGGCAAGGAGGCGAGTATGGGTGAAGCTCTTGGGCTGATTGCCAAGATGCAGGTGATGTATGAAGAAGCAGGAAAAGAAGCCCAACCGTTGGCAGACAAACTGGTAGGGGAAAAAGTAGCATATGAATTGTCGGATAGCCTGTCTTATCAACTTGTGTCGGACATTGAGGTGAAAAAAGTTTCTCTTCCTGAATATGCATTATTCGGGGGTGGTGAGCAGACTACACGGCTTCATGTGAACTTTGACATCGTAATGACTCAAAATTCAGAAGAATATATCAGGTTGTATTATTTGATTATGGATGATGATACACCTATCGGTTATGGATCTTGCTCAGGATTAGGGAAACATGCTGTAGGCGATACAATACATGTTAAGGATAAAATTACCGCTCCGGATGTCCCTGCAAAATATGCAAAAGCCTGCAACATGTTAAAATTTGTCACAGAATATACCTATTATTCGCAACGGGATGCATTGCGTGAACAAGCTAAGAAATGGAATGAAGAGTTAGAAGCCAAATACGGAATTAAAAAAGAAGATGATAAGTGATTTTCTTATTCCATTTGTCTCAATCGGCTTTATCTGTTATATGATAAAATAACAGCATATTATTGAATAGTTGTTACGGTCGGAATTCCGGGAGGAACTCCGACCGCTTTTTATAGAATGTTCCTATACAAAAGCAAAGATAAGGCTTACGGGACATGTGTGGTTGGGCGGTCATAAAAGTTCAATATGCTTCAAATATCACTGTTTTAGGTGACAAGCTAATTGAAAAAAAATGCTGTAATTTGCAAAAAGTGTATGCTTAGTAATTGTATGGCATATTATGAAAATTGAATATCCGTATCCAGTTAATACATACCCTTTGAAAACGGATATATACTGCATGGACAGATGAATATATACTGCATGTGCGGTTGAATATATACTTCATCCGCCTACGGATATATACTTCAGAGGCAAAGTAAGTACTACTGCGTTTTTCACACAGACGGATTGGCAAATTGCGGAATTTATACTATGAAAAAACAATAATAATAGATATGGCTGTAAAATCAATGTTGACATGGAAATCTTTTATGCATTCCGGATTGGTCTTATTGGGAATGCTTTTGTCTTCGTGTTCGCCTTGGGAAAGAGATTTAAATAAGGTATATCAAGCCGCACAAAAGGGTAATAAGAACGCGATGTTAGTTTCCAAGGAAAAGGCTTGTACGCTTTGCAGCCATTATGGTCATATTTCGGAGTATTGCCCGCTCGTTGGCGAAAAGAGAACGATATGATAGTGCGGCTTATTCTTGACCGTATTATACCACAGATAAATGATAACTCTTTAATAGTTTTGACTGTAATTTAGATAGTATGAAAATGAAACAGAATTTGTTTGTTTTGCCTGTCCTTGGCTTGCTGCTGATGCTTTGCCAGGGATGTTCGGAGGATAAAGAAGAGAATCCTCCTGCTCCTGAGTCTCCGTCTATAACGGTTGAATCGGAAGAAGATATTCCTGTGTTTGATACTGCTGGCGGTACGCTCGCCTTGACTTTTACAACTACTTCCGATTGGACGGCTTCTGTTGACGGTGCTGCCTCGGGTTGGCTTAGTGTTTCGCCTGCAAGCGGTGAAGCGGGCACTCATACGTTGAGCCTTGTCACTACGGCAAATGATAGCTATGATGAACGTAATGCTTCGGTCACAATCACATCGGGGAGCGTAAAGAAAACCATTACCGTGACACAGAAGCAAAAGGACGCGTTGATTTTGACTTCCAATAAAGTAGAATTGGAAGCAGAAGGAGGCGATTTCTCGATAGAGCTGCAGGCGAATGTTGAAGTGACTTATGAGATTGAATCCGGTGCACAAACGTGGTTGACTCCCGTTGCCCGTTCTCGTGGACTAACTTCCTCAGTCTTGGCCTTCCATGCAGAAGCTAATGAGGAGGCGGAAGCCCGTCAGGCTGTCATCAAGTTAGCTGGAGGAAACGGCTTGACCGAAGAAGTTACGGTCTATCAGATAGGAACCGGTCCTGCCTTGGTGTTAAGTCAGTCAGAGTACATCGTAAGCAGTGCCGGAGAGACCATTCAGGTGGAATTACGAAGCAATACGGCATACGAAATCGAAATGCCCGGTGTAGATTGGTTAAGGAAAAACTCCTCCCGAAGCCTTTCCACCTATACACATTATTTTATAGTAGACCCGAATGAAACATACGACGCGCGTAGCGCGGTGATTCGGTTTATAGATAGGGAAAATGGGATAGAGCAAACCGTGACCGTCACACAGATGCAACGGGATGCCATTGTTGTGGCGCAAAATGTTTACCAAATCGGTGTGGAAGGCGGTGCTTTGGATTTCGCCGTGCAAGCCAATGTAGATTTTACCGTAAGTACAAATGCGGATTGGATTACGCAAGTCGAGGCACGTGGCTTGACAGAGCGGATGTTATGTTTTGAGGTAACGCCGAATGAAGGGGAAGAAATGCGTGAAGCGGTGATAACCTTGGAAAGCGGGAGTGTAAAGCAAACCATCAAGGTACAGCAATTCGGAAAAATGGAAGAACCTTTCATAGATTTGTCTTTACAAGAATACAAAGTAGGTAATGCAGGAGGCACTTTTCAAATTGATGTCCGGACAAATATTGAATATCAAGTGATAATTCCTGATGAAAGTTGGATTATAGAAACGGCATACGATGGAATTACGCATTTCTTCGAGGTTTTGCTTAATGATACTTACGATGCCCGCACGGCAGAAATACGTTTTGTCAATACAGAGAAAGGCATAGAAAAGACAGTTACTGTGACACAGGAGGCATTGTATGACATACTTATAGAGCAGAGCTCTTATGAAATAGGGGCAGAAGGAGGTGTATTGGATTTGCCCTTGCAAGCTAATATGGATTTTGAGGTAACGACTTCTGAAGATTGGATAACGCAAATAAGTGCGCGGGGCTTGACGGAACAGGTATTGCATTTCAATGTAGAGGAGAATCCTCAAGTAAAAGAAAGGACTGCTATCATTACAATCTCAAGTCCGAACGTAACTCACGAGATTCAGGTTGTGCAACGAGGTAAAGCTCCTACCCTTAAAATAATCTCTGCTCCTCAAGAACTGGATAATAAGGAACAAGAGTTTATTATCGTAACAGAGAGTGAAGTGGAATATTGGGACGTAAGTCAAGATGCTTATTGGATTCAGTTGAGAGACATTTTCACCGAGGAGTCAGAAGGCACTTATATTACTACTTATAAATTTAATGCAGAATCAAATGCTTCCTCTGATGTGCGAAGCGGGCAGATTACATTTTCTATCTATCACAATGGTTATACGGTTAGAGAAGTTGTAACGATTTTGCAAAGAGGGGACGTATCTGTTAAACCAGGTATCGACGATATGCCAACAGAAGAATGGTAACACAAAAAGTATGAAAATATGAAAGCAATAAAGTATATATCCGTAGCAATATTCTCGGCTTTGTCTTTAATAGCCTGTCAAGACGATTCCTTTAACGCAACGAATAAAGACATTAGAATATTTGCAGATTCTAACGTCAAAACACGTGTAGCATTTCACGAAGATGAAAGTGCCAATAAAACATACGTTACATGGGAAGAAATGGATGCTATCTCCCTTTATACGAAGGGGCAAGTTCCCATATATTATCAAGCAATGACAACTGAAAATTCTAATCAAGTTGAGTTTGTCAAAGGGACTCCTGAGGCGTTAAATGGAGAAGAGGGAGATTCGGTCTATGCTTATTTCCCCGCCTATAAAAATTATCCGAATGACACTTATACGAATGATGGAATAGAAATAAACTGTGATAATTATTCAACATTCCTTTATGCCAAGAGTAAAGTAGAGAACAATCAAGTCCATTTAACTTTTAAGCATTTATTTGCTTATCTGAAGCTCACTGTGACAGAGAACCTTTTCCCGAAAGATTGTCATCCTCAATCTATGGCGATTTGGGGAGAGCATATTTTACAGGGAAAAGGAACATTCAACCTGTCTGCAGAAACTTTATCCATTGAAGAAGGCATTAACCAAGTTTCTATGGATATAAACTTGGAAAACGGTTCTACAAGCATGTATATCCCTATTTTACCTCAACCTGATGGCACAAGGTTAACTTTTTATTATTTCGGAGAAGATGGATGGGGGGATTTTCTTTTCGCAAGGACTGCACCCAAAGGAGGTTTTAAAGCCGGACATGTATATATTTTGGATACAGGAAGTGAGAAGGAATTGGAAGAAATGGAAAAGCAAAAAGAAGCATTAATCGCATTGTATCACGCTACCCATGGAGAAAGTTGGGTAAACAATACGAATTGGCTGAGCGACAAACCCATTTATGAATGGTATGGTGTGAACAATAATGAATATCGCACCATAGAAAGTCCCTATGTGGTTATGCTTAACCTCGCTAATAATGGATTATATGGACAATTACCACCAGAATTTGCTGACTTGATGAATAGCTTGGAAGCAGGAAGTCTGGATATAAGCGGAAACGGCATTTATGGTTTTGTCCCGGATGCGGTGAAGCAACATTCTGAATGGGATAACTTCGGGTGGAATATCATACAACAAAATCCTTGGAATGGAGGTCGTATTGATATGACAAATATCAACCTCCGAATGGAAGATGAAGAGGTTGAGTACTTGGATGAATCGCAAGGGAAAACTAACATCTATGACATATTGAGAAAAAATAAAGTCAACCATATCATGATTGACACGCCCAGCGATGCTTTCGCCAACATCCATCTTTCCTATCACAATAAAGGTTATGCAACTATCATAGCCCACCAAGACTGGATGGGTGCAACAAGGGAAGGAACCATTCAAGACACAAAAGATTACCCAATTAAAGATATGATAAGGCTTTGGAATTCATTGGGGAATGGAAGTTTGTCAGGACTAAGCGGAATGGGTAATAGCTTCCTTATTGACAATGAGGGAAATTTGATTGAAATGCTCAATAAAGATTGGGGTGCTCCTGAATCTTATTATACAGATATCGTGGACAGTATTCTTTATGCGCGTTTGGGAGAACCGGAGGAACATCCCATATTCTCTACTGAATATTATACATCTACGGATTATTCACGTGATGGAGAAGTGGTTACTTTGCAAACGGCAAGTGTGGGTAAAGGGATTGACTTAGTGTTTATGGGCGATGCTTACGTAGATAGGGACATGGAAACCGGAGGTAAATATGAAACAGATATGAAACAATCCATGGAATATTTCTTCTCCATTGAACCATACAAGTCATTCCGCAACCGCTTTAATGTATATGCAGTAAAAGTGATATCAGGTACAGAATACATTTCAGACCAAAGTGGGCGCATGGATCTTCGAATCGGTATGTTTATGGGAAATGACTATGGCGGAGACGATAATATCTGCTTTGAATATGCTTCTAAGATTCCTGACATAGATTTAGATAATGCGACAATTGTAAATGTTGTGAACAATCCGAATGATTTCTTTATTTCCGGTTATACCAATATGTACGATACAGGAGCATCTGTCGCTCATATAGATGTCGGTGGTCCGTCAGAAGTCATCATCCACGAAGCGGGTGGCCATGGCGTTGCCAAGCTATTGGATGAATACATCTATGAAGGATATGAAAATGTCACGGCAACTACTGAAGATAAAGCTTCTTTTGATTCATATTACAAATCAAGGGGATGGGGTGCAAACATAGACTTCACGAATTCACCCGACGAGATTCAATGGGCGCATCTGCTTAAAGACGAACGTTATGCTAACGAGGTAGGTATTTACGAAGGTGCATACTTATGGGCGAAAGGAGTATACCGTCCGACAGAAAAAAGTGTAATGAATCAGGATTACTCGTGGTTCAATGCTCCCAGCCGTGAGGCCATCTACAAAGCCATCATGCGTGCATCCGAAGGTGATAATTGGACATATGACTTTGAGGACTTTGCCTCGTATGATGCAATCAACCGGACAATGGCACGAAGTGCTAAAAGTCTTTCGACAGATAAGAGAAAAGTGATACACCGACCGCCGACATTCATAAAAAGCCCGTGGCAGAATAATACCGTGGTGCCTTACAGATAATAGTAGCATAAAATTGAAGAGACATAATTTGCGGTCGGAGTCCGTGAGGGATTCCGGCCGTTGTTTTTTAGAAGCTGTTTTGAATTTATCGTGCGATGATTTGGGATGAGTTTTTGAGGCA
>ENA-OPIO01000345-OPIO01000345.1-human-gut-metagenome-genome-assembly--contig:-NODE-345-length-16870-cov-2.718941_pt1 | contig 16870 bp, 10 predicted proteins | sample MGYA00241395_ERZ501636 | MGnify/ENA primary metagenome ERZ501636 (study PRJEB25962, sample SAMEA2042198) | human gut metagenome | biome: human gut; feature: human-associated habitat; material: faeces... | reverse complement strand
GGACACGACAACAGCCACAACAATGCATCCGGCAGAAGCCTATCTCCGTAACGAACAGAACCCACCGGTCTTGTATGTCAGGATTTACGGGGAACGCCGGAAATTGTTTATCAACCGTGGTAGGGAGAACGTCGTCGGTATCATTGCGAAAGGCAAACGCAAATATGGCTACATCTTTTCAGACTGGAACCGCATCGAAAAAATCTATTACCCGTCACAGGAAAAGGAGAACGAAAAGGATTTGGACCGGAAAATGATACTCAAATACCAGCGGCTGGCCGCTCTTGCCACGCATACCAACGACTGGCTCCGGAAGATTGCCGCAGCAGACCTTGAGAAGTCCCTGTACGAAAACCGTATTACCACAGGAACGGCTATTGACGGAAAGTGCATCCGCCTTTCCACGATTGAGAAGTATTGCGGAAGCTGGAACATGCAGCGGTTCCGCCAGGCAATGAAGAATAAGGAGAAATTCTCGACGCTTCGTTTCGACTTTTGCGGATACGACGGTACGCTTTGGTGCGAGCCGCGAGACAATGGCGACATGGCTGCCGGTTTCAGCAAGGAGTACCGGAATTGCGGCAACGGCTATTACTATCTACTTATCAATGACGAATTCATGATTGGTTACGATATTGACTGATAACTCATGAATCCTACAGACTTTACCACGATATTCTGGTAAGGTCTATTTATTTAACGTGAGTTCGACTTAAGGTTAAATACAATCTGTTAGAAAATAAGAACATAGTGATAAAAGTGTTAAATTTATAGTGACCAATTATAACATTTAAACGGTTATTACTATATTCTTAGAGCCTAAAGTTACAGAGATTTATTGTATGGCCTATGATTTTTGCAATGAATTTACATTGCAATAGGGAAAATATATGATTGAGTATAAGAAAGCCATGCATCGTAACAGACCTAGCCGTATGAATGATGCTGAGATTATGGTTATTCTAATTCTGTTTCACTCCGGTAGTTTCGCTGTTTCAAGCATTACTACAAGGAATATGTCTGTAAATATCTGAAACACCTTTTTCTACGTCAGGTTTCTTATAACCGTTTTGTGGAATTGGAGAAGGAAGTGCTACTTCCCATGACTATCTTCATCAAGAGAGTCATGTTGGGAACCTGTACCGACATCAGTTTTGTCGACTCTACTCCTTTACGTGTCAGCCGTAACCAAAGAATCCTTATTTATAAGACATTTGAAGGATTTGCCAAGCGTAGAAAATGTTCTATGGAATGGTTCTTCGGATTCAAATTGCATCTGATAATCAATGATCGAGGTGAGATTCTCAATTTTATGTCCACGCCTGGAAACGTGGATGACCGGGAACCATTGAAGCAGTGGAAGTTTCTAGAAAACATCAAAGGAAAACTATGTGCAGACAAGGGATATATTGGCTAGGCTCTGTTCGAGAACCTTTTTCTTAATGACATTCAGCTTGTCACTAAAGTTAAAAACAATATGAGTATACAACAAAATAAAAGTTATAATGTATTCTCAAAGTGTTAGAATTAATATAGCTAAATATTTGTTTCTACCTTTCTATGATTTTATAGACAAATAAATGTTACATTGTAATAGACATAAGAACGTAGAATTGGGCACCCTATCTATTTAATAATAGCATAAAATTCAATTCCCTTGTACGCAAATTAATATCATACGAATCATTGTATTTAACTTTGGCTTTATTTTTTTTCGATTTATTTTTTTTATCAAATATTATGCTTACCTTTATAAGGATAAAATTACAGATTCAATTTTTATGTGGAAGATAAATTTTAGTTTGAGACTCATAATGATTCTTATTGGATCACTATATGCATTAAGTAACATTAATGCACAAAAAATCACAGGAAAGGTCGTTGATATGAATCTTTCTCCAATAAGTAGTGCTACTATTATTTTGCAAACAGAAGATTCTACTTTTGTTGATGCTGTTATTTCAAAAGATGACGGCACATTCTTTTTTTCTCAAACTTCCACTCCATTTATTTTAACAATACAACATATAGCATATAAAACTATACAGAATAGATATGATAACAACAATATTGGGGTAATTAAAATGACATTAAATGATGTTAATATTAATGAGATTATTGTTACTGCTAAAAAGCCTTATGTTAAGGTGGAAGATGGTAAATTTGTATATGAAACAAAAGATTTAATGCAGAATGGTATTATTGATAGAGCTTGGGACTTGTTGAACAAATTGCCAGGTGTGTCTTCAAATGGTTCATCCGTCTCTCTTATTGGAGCAAATAAGGTTTCGGTAATAATCGATGGAAAACTTACTAATTTAACAATGGAACAATTATATACCATATTAAATAATACACCTGCAAATAGAATTGAGAAAGCTGAAATTATTTATAACGCACCCCCTCAATATCATGTTAATGGAGCTGTAATAAATCTTGTTATGTGTCAACCTGATAGACACTCTACTGAAGGGGAATTTGCTGTAAATTATGCTAATCAATATTATAATAATGGTGGCTTAAATGCAAATTTGAGATTTACTACATTAAAAACAACATTTGATGTGATGTATGGAATTAACAAAAAGAATACGATGCAATATTCTGAGATGGAATCTCACCATCTTTTGCATAATACATTATATGATATAAACCAAACAGAGAGAATAAGCAGTAAATATTGGGGCCATAATATAAGAACGGCATTTGATTATAGAATTAATGATAAGAACAGTATCAATTTTGCTTATACAGCAATGATTTCACCAAATGTAAAAAGTCAAAGTCACACTATTGGAGATTTCCAAAATAGTCTTAATAATAAAGATAAAAATTCTAATTTACATAATGTCGCATTAAAATCATATTTTGGGTTTGGATTATCTTTAGGTGTTGATTATACGCATTATAAGTCAGATGATCAACAACATTTAGACATAGAATATACTAATGGTACTACTGGGAATCTTGTTTCTAAAGGCGCACAAACGATAGATAAATATTCAATATATCTGGATCAAAATCTTTTTACTAAAAATAAGTGGAACATTGGTTTTGGGGCCTCTTATACTTATTCAGATGATCGAGACTATCAATTTTTTGATGTGGCAGAAACTGTAAATCAAATACAAAATACAGATTCTCATTTAAAAGAATACAAGGCTAATTTATATTTTTCTGCTTCCAAACAGTTTAAGAAAGGATTTTCTTTTAGTGCTTCTGTCAATGGTGAATATTACAAAATTGGAGACTATGAAAAATGGGCTTTATATCCTCAATTTTCCATTAATTATGCAAAGAATTCTAAACATATTTTTCAAATAGGATTGTCTACAGATAAGACATATCCTAAATATTGGTCCATGCAATCTTCTATAAGTTACATAGATGGTTATTCTGAAATTCATGGTTCTCCGGGAATACGCCCTGCAACAAATTACAATTTAAATGCTACGTATATCTATAATAGAAAATATATAATAGGTGCTTTTTATTCGTATACGGATGATTATTTTGCTCAATCTCCTTACCAATCTACAGAAAGACTGGCTTTAATATATAAAAATATGAATTGGAACTATATGCAGAATGCTGGAGTTAACATAATCGTACCTATAAGCATTAGTAAATGGTTTGAAACAAGATTGACAGGGGTTGGTATGTATTTACATCAGTTATGTGATAATTTTTTTAATATGTCTTTTGACCGCGAAAGATTCACTTTTATGGCGCGTATAGATAATACATTTTCTGTGAATAAAAAATTATTATTCGAAATAAATGCCAATATTCAATCTCCTGCTATACAAGGTATTTTTGATGTTGGAACAATTGCTTCAGTGAATGCTGGAATAAAGTGGAATTTTATGAAAGAAAAAATGTCTTTAAGTTTGCATTGTACTGATATCTTTAATACATCATCTCCAAAACTTACAGTTAATTATAAAGGGCAAAATCTTATCATGGATAATAGTTTTTATTCACGTTTGGTATATGTTAATTTAATCTATAGATTTGGTGGATTTAAGCGCCAAAAAGAAAAAGGAGTAGATACGTCTCGTTTCGGACATTAGTCCCCGAGATTTTTATAGTGTTAAATTAAAATTAATAATTATGAAGAAAAGAATTCTAGTAAATGACGATGCAGCATCGTTATGGGATGAACTTCAAGAAAGTGAATCCATTGAGATTGTTGGTGGTACTTCACCTGTAACAGAGAATAGTGATAGCAACACCTTAGTGTCTGATCTTGATAAAGATCACACTGTCACTGTTTGGAGTAAATCGTTCTAAAAAATGGAAATGGAATGGTAGCAATTCGTTTATGTTTAATATATAATCAAGGATTTGCTGCCATTCTTTTCTTATTAGATGATAGCTATATGGAGTTTTTTTTCAAAATAGCAGAAACATGTTCAATTCATAAAATATATGGATTAGAACAATCCTTTATAATTAATCAAATAAATGGATGTTGGTGCGTGTTAGATGATAAATACATATCATTTATCTCGGCACTTATTGGAAAAACAATTTGTTCAAATGATTTACATTTGGATAATGAGCTTTTTTCATTATTAAGAAAACTTTTTTTTCAAGGAATTCTTGAAATAAATAACAAAACTTATTTAATAGAAAAGCCTGCCGAGGAAGTAGACCATAGTTTGACCATCGTTGTTAATACAACAAATCGATGTAATATACATTGTAAATATTGTTATGCATCTACCAATATAGATAGAAATGAGACATTTTCTACAGCATCTATCGTAGATGACATTACAAGGTTAGCTGGTGATAAAGAAAATCGTGATATATCTATCGTGTTTCATGGTGGAGAGCCACTGCTTTGTTGGAACGATATAGCGGAAATGGTAGTAAAACTAAATAGCAAGTTTAGAAATATTTCATATTCAATACAGACTAATGGAATTCTGATTAATAAAGAAATTATTGATTTCATTAAAACTCATAATTTTAAAATAGGAATAAGTCTTGATGGTTATGATAAACAAACAAATATTAATCGATTTGGTGAAGATAAAAAAGACTGTTTAAAAAAGGTTCTGCTAAATATCAATGAATTGATATTCAATGATATTAAAATAGGAGTTTTGTCTGTAATTACAGACAAAAATTATAAAGAATTACTTAATAGTGTAATTTTCTTTGTTGAAAAAGGAGTGAAATATTTCGGATTCAATTTTTTCTTATCAAAAGGGCGAGGTGCAGATAACAAAACGGAAATTCCAATTCACGAGCTCGTAAAAATTTATGAGAAACTTGCTCGTTATATAAATGATTATAATGCGAAACATGAACTAAAGGATTATATATCAGAAAGAACAGTAAGTGTTTTAATATACAGCTTATCTCATAAACCATTAGGAGCATGTTTTTCAACTCCATGTAGTGCTGGTGAGAATCTGTATGCAATTGATGTAAATGGTGATGTATATCTGTGTGATGAATTTATTGGAGATTCAAACTTTTGCATAGGGAATATACGGGATTCGAAATTTTCAACTAATGATATTAGAAATGATAATTATACAAATTTGAGGTGTAGAAGTAATGACTCTATAGAAAAATGTAAGGAATGCCCAGTGTCTAAAGTATGTCCATTTAAGTGTCCTTCAGATTCTTTTTATAGAACTGGAGATCTTTTTAAACCTCATAGTATGTGTGAGTTTACTCAATTAATAATATCTAAATATATGTATTTATTGCAAAGTAATATAATAAATTCAAAACATTTTATATTTAATTAAGTGATATGGCAAGGTTTAAGCAGTACAAAGCGGTTTCTCCAGAAGAGACCATAAATAAAATTAGAACTATTTTAAATAATGTTGGTATCCTTTTAAAAGAAAGTTCATGTGAAAAAGATGGACTTTATGCTTGCAGACTAACAATTAATAATGATGGTATGTCTGCATTAGATATTGGAACAAATGGTAAAGGCCGTTCATATGAATATGCTCTCGCTAGCGGATATGCTGAGTTTATGGAGAGATTACAAAATGGGGTTATCTATAATCAAACACCTTTAAGTATTATGGTAAAAAACATTTTAGAGACCCATGATGATTCATCTCCAATGAAACAAGTTATTGTAAATAATGGTCTCCAGAAAAATTTTGTTTTTGATATTAAGGAAACCCTTTGCGATTCTGATTACGTAATAAAAAACTTTTATTGTGATTTAAAACAATTTTTCCATATAGAAGACGGCAAAGATGTTTATTGTCAAATAAAAATGCTTATAAAAGATAAGCAGGCATTAATGGCCCCCGTGTATTCTGTAACAGAAGGAAAAGAAATTTTATATCCAATAAGTTGGTCGTTAATGGCGACTGGCTCAAATGGAATGTGTGCTGGTAATACACCAGCAGAGGCAATTCTTCAGGGTATGTGTGAGATTTTTGAACGATATTCGGCATCCCAAATCTTTTTTAATCATTTGACGCCTCCTTCTATAGATATTGAACTTTTCAAGGGAACAGTAGTGTATAATAAAATGAAGTTTTTAATTAAACGTTACGGTTACGAATTTATTATTAAAGATTGCTCATTAGGAAAAGGTCTGCCAGTTATAGGATTATTAATAATTAATCGCCAAAATAATACATATAATTTCAAATTAGGAGCTGACTTTGTTCCAGCTATAGCTCTTGAAAGATGTTTGACAGAGGTGTATCAATCAAGACATGGTTTTATTGGGCTATCATTATTGAATATAGAAACACATAGTGATAATGAACGCTATTCAAAAATGCTTCAAAATGGAACGGGAAATTGGCCGAAATCAATATTTTATTCAACTCCATCATATGATTTTTGTGGTTTTAATGAATCTTTAGGACAGGAAAATTCTATTGATTTAGAATATAGTTGTAAACTGATTAAAGATTTGGGCAGTAATTTATATATTAGAGATAATTCATTTTTGGGCTTTCCTGCTTACTATGTGATAGCTCCTGGTCTTAGTGGTATTTGCAATGATCTGACTGGGTTATGTAATAATATAGAAATAGAGCCAGCATTTATTATGTCTAAATATAAAGGCGTTTTTGATTTTGAAAAAGATTTAAAATCCTTTACGCAAGAAATAGAACAGGCTTTAAAGAAAAAAGATAAATTCAATTTTAATGAATTAGTTCCCTTTTATAATAGCAAGGAATTAAAAGATCTTGATCCAAATTTATTCTTGTGTATGGCCAATTATAAATTAGGTAATTACAAGAAATCATATTTCTATCTTTGCACCTTTTTAAGAGGTAAAGATAGCGAATATAAATATTATTTTGCCGCATCAGACTATTTGTTACTTCGATATTTACAAAATGTGAACGATATAGACATAAAATCTACGTTAACAATTAAATATGGCAAGGAATTAGCAAATGATGTCATAAATGACATGTATTATCCTGAAAATATATTCAGATATTATAATTTTGACAAACATTTTGATTGGAGAAACATGAATGCTAACAAAAATTCTTATTTTATAAGGGTTTTAAGTTTAGATTGTAAACTTAAAGAAGCAATACTTAAAAATCCAATTAATCAAAGCGAACTATCAAAAATCTTTGAATGATTTTTATAGAATGAAATGAGGTATCTGTGACTAATATATTTTACACTTGCAAATGATATGCAATTATAATGGGAAAGAATATTCAACGAAAGTTCTTTCCCATTATTGTTTATATATAAAAATAGATTTACTAATGTTGTCGCCAGCTAATCTTAATAAAATAAGAAGAACATTCGAATTAAGATATTTGGTCCATAATAATTGTCTTAACGTTGCATTTGGTGTTATTATATTAAAGAGATAAATTCAGTATTGTGATTAAGAATAGAAATAATCATGACATATTTTATCACAAATCAATATCTTATGATTTTACTACTATATAAAGCGTCCGGTGTTAACCAGCGAGTAAGATAACTACAATAAAAATAAATTGTAAAAACATTATTTAGAAACTGGTATAAGTTAATATTAGATAATGTCTTAATTACTAAATGTGATATTCGGTTACTGCATTAAAAACAGTAGGAATATTTTTTTCGTAAAAAGGTTTGCCGATAGCAAGGCTTTTTTATAGGTGGTATTGCCATGTAATGTTCCTTTTTTACATCGGATCTTTCTTTTCTATCTTTCCATCCGCCTGTTTTCAATCCTTTTTTATTCATTCCTCTTGTAGCTGCTCTTCCGTTCTCCGCCGTGCGACCTCGGGGGATTGGATTTTTCAGCAAAGGTAACCGTCGGTTTCCATTCCTGCCAATGCCGGCATTCTGCCCGTGGGGTCTCGGAAAAATCTTCCTCTCCAGCTGTCGAGCGTATTTTTCCTTACCGGCCATGGCAGATGGCCACCGCCACCTTTCAAAGCAGAAAAATAATCCCTGCGGCCGCAAACGGGCCGAAAAAAGGGAAATAAAAAATTAGGTTAAATCATGGGTTACAACAAATTGACATCATTATCGGCCAACATCAAGGCCATAGAGACAGCGGCAGCTATCCGCATACAGGGCAGGACGGCTACACAAGAGGAAAAACAGATATTGGCGCAGTATTCAGGTTTCGGCGGTATCAAGGACGTGCTGAACTTGGGTACGGACAAACCGCTTGACAAAGGCGTGTCCGAGCTGTTGAACCGTTTGCTGGATGCGTTAAGGACACTTGCAGGGGGTGACGAAGCCGCTTGCCGTTCACTTGTTGAAAGCATCAAGTCATCAGTCCTGACAGCGTTCTACACACCGCAATTCCTGATTGACGCAGTGGCGGCACAGATACACAGCACTTTTTCTGCAAACGGCTTGCAGATGCACAGCTTTCTTGAACCGAGCGCAGGCATCGGCGGTTTCCTGCCTGTAGCCATGTCCGGCACACACAGCTATGCCTTTGAAAAGGACACCATTACAGGACTTGTACTTTCGCTGCTGCATGAGGACGCAACCACCGTAACGGCAGGGTTTGAAACGATAGGCACACAGGAACTGGAGCATCGGAAATTCGATGTCATTGCGTCCAATATTCCTTTCGGCAATTTCCGTGTATTCGATGCCGACCTGTGGAAAAAGGGCGGTATCTACGAACAGGCCACCAAGACCATACACAACTACTTTTTTGTCAAGGCTATGGAGCTGCTTTCCGAGGGCGGCCTGCTTGCCTTTGTCACTTCAAGAGGTGTGGCCGACACGGCAGGAAACAAGTTTGTACGTGAGTATCTGGTGAGCCATGCCGACCTTGTCAGTGCAGTACGTTTGCCTGACGCTCTTTTCATGCAGACAAGCGGTATTGAAGTGGGCAGCGACCTGCTCATATTCCAGAAGCATACCAATAAGGCGGCACTTTCCGCACGTGAACAGATGTTTTTGCAGGTAGCCAAGGAAATGTACGACATGAACGGAACAATGACAGAAAACGCCAACAGGCTGTTTTCCATGCCGAAGACCGTACTGGCAACCGACAGCCGTATCGTGATGAACCAGCACGGCAAATATGTACGCAAACACCAGTGGCTCGGCTCTGATGCGGCCATGGCGCAATACCTTTCCGCTTTACTCAAATACGACTTTGACCGGTATTTCCGTAAAAACCTTTTCGGACAGCAGGGCGAAGTGTCCGTGCAGATGTCGCTGTTCGGGATGCAGGAGACGACCGCACTCTCCGTAAACAGAGGACGGAGAGCCTACACGGAAAAACTCGAGGACTGGATGAAAAGCGGTACATTGGTAATGTTCGAGGGGCAGCTTGGTACGGTCGTGTTCCGCAAGTCAAGCCACTATGCCGATGTGGCCGTGGATTTCGTTCCGGTGGACGAGGGAAAGGTCAATATGGAGCGTGCAACCGACTATTTCCCTGTCCGTGAGGCGTACTTCATGCTTTCTGTCAGGGAAAGGGATCTGCAGACCGAACAGACGGCCATACGTGAGCGGCTGAACACGCTGTATGATGCCTTTGTCACCAAATGGGGATTTTTCCATGAGAACGACAACAAGGAGTTTATCATGCTTGACAGCCTCGGTGTCGAGGTGTTCACTATTGAAATGCAGCTTGGCAGCGATATAGTCAAGGCCGACATCATGCGTGAGCCTGTAGCTTTCACAAAGATTGTGGCTGACCGCATTTTACAGCCGTCGGAAGCGCTGGCAAGCAGCCTCAATTTCTACGGAAAGGTGGAAATGGACTACATCATGCGTTCCACCGGCTTGTCTGATGAAGATGTAATCGCAGCACTGCAGGGCGAGATATACTACAATCCCCTCACGGAAGAATGGGAACACAAAGGCAGGTTCCTTGCCGGAAATGTGGTGGACAAGTACAAGGAACTCACATCCTGCCTTGACGACCTGTCCGGCAGGGAAAGGGATTGGGCGGAAATCTCTGCAAGGGCACTGGAGAACGCAACACCCGAACTGATACCTTATGAAGAGCTGGATATCAATATGGGCGAGCGTTGGATTGACCCGCAGCTTTACGCCGACTTTGCGGCAGACCTTTTCGGGGTGGAAGCCGAAGTGATGTACTTTGATGTAAACGATACCTATGTGGTACGTCTGAAAGGTTACTCCCCGGCAGCATACAACACCTATTCCGTGCGCAATTTCAACGGTGAAGACCTGTTTGTTCATGCCTTGCACGATACCGTACCCGAAATAACCAAAGAGGTGTATCGCAACGGTGACAAGGTACGTGTGCCCGACGAGGAAGCCATTCAGGAAGCGGCTACCAAGATACAGGAAATCCGCAGCAATTTCAACCAGTGGCTCGATGCCTGTCCTCTGGAAGTCAGGGATGAACTGGTACGCACATACAACGAGCGTTTCAACTGCTATGTCCGTCCGGCCTATGACGGCTCGGCACAGACTTTTCCGCAGCTTTCCTTTGAGCAGTTCCCGTACAACGAACTTTACCCGTCGCAGAAAGACGCTATCTGGATGATTAAGCAGAACGGCGGCGGTATCTGCTGGCACGAAGTAGGTACAGGCAAGACGATGATAATGTGCGTCTCGGCCTATGAAATGAAGCGTCTGGGATTGGTACAGAAGCCTCTGATTATCGGCCTGAAAGCAAACGTCCACGAGATAGCCGACACATTCCGCAAGGCATATCCTAACGCCAAAGTTCTGTACCCGGGCAAGGAAGACTTCACGCCGGCCAACCGCAAAGAGGTGTTTTCCAAAATTAAGAACAACAACTGGGATTGTATTATCCTGACGCACGACCAGTTCGCCAAGATACCGCAGTCCGAGGAAACCATGATAGAGATATTCACGGAAGAACTTTACGATGTGGAGCGAAGCCTTGAAGTGTTGGAACAGTCCACCATGCGCTACCGCAGCCGTAAGATGCAGAAAGGGCTGGAAGTAAGGCAGGAGAACCTGAAAGTGAAGCTGTCCGAACTCCGTAGAAAACTGGACGACCGCAAGGATGATACCGTGGACTTTCATTCAATGGGTATAGACCATATCTTTGTCGATGAATGCCACATGTTCAAGAACCTTATGTTCCAGACCCGACATACACGTGTCGCAGGTATCGGCAATACAAAAGGCTCGCAAAGGGCTATGAACCTGCTGTTTGCCATCCGTGACATCCAGCACCGCACAGGCCGTGACCTTGGGGCTACGTTCCTGTCCGGTACGGTGGTGGTAAATGCGCTGACAGAGCTTTATGTGATGTTCAAGTATTTGCGGCCACGTGAACTCAAGCGTCAGCAGATTAGCTGTTTCGATGCCTGGGCGGCCATATTTACAAAAAAGACAGCCGACTATGAGCTGAACGTGACAGGGGCAATCAAACGCAAAGAGCGTTTCCGCACTTATATCAAAGTGCCGGAACTGGCGATGTTCCTGCGTGAAATCACCGACTACCGTACCGCCGACATGATAAATCTTGATGTGCCGGAGAAAAACGTCCGCTTTCTCTCTCATGCGCCGACAATCGAGCAGGAAGAAATGATCGGACGCCTCGTTTCCTTTGCAGGTAGTGGAAACTGGGAAGACCTCGGGCTTGATACTCCCGAGCCGGACAATCTCGACAAGGCAAAGATGCTCATTGCTACCAATGTGGCACGCAAGATGGCTCTCGACATGCGTCTTTTGGGTGATAGGTTCAGCGATGATGCCAGTAACAAGGCTTCCATTTGTGCCCGAACCATCTACGACTACTATGTACGTTCGGCAGCCAATAAGGGTACGCAGTTTGTCTTCAGCGACCTAAGTACCTACAAGCCTAACGAGTGGAATATCTATACCGACATCAAGGAGAAGCTGGTACGCCTCGGCATCCCGGCTGATGAAATCCAGTTTATCCAGTGTGCCACCACGGAAAGGGCGAGGAAACGCCTCTTTGAAGACATGAACAGCGGCAGGGTGCGTGTCCTCTTCGGCTCTACATCCATGCTCGGTACAGGGGTGAACGCCCAGCAGCGGGCTGTGGCGGTGCATCATCTGGAGATACCGTGGCGACCTGCCGACATGGAGCAGCGCAACGGTCGTGCGGTACGCAAGGGCAACACCGTGAAACTCTGGGGCGGTAACGTGGTGGATATTGTCATCTACGGAACGGAAAAGACGCTCGATGCCTACAAGTTCAACCTGCTCAAAAACAAGCAGATGTTCATCAACCAGATAAACAACGGCACTATTGCCGTGCGCCGCATCGACGAGGACAGCATGGACGAGGACAGCGGAATGAACTTTGCCGAGTTCGTGGCTATCCTTTCAGGAAATACCGACCTTTTGAACAAGGCCAAGCTCGACAACAGGATTATGCAGCTGGAGAAAGAGCAGGCCATATTCAAGAAAGAGCGCATCCGTGCAGAGCGTAAGATTGCAGCCAACACGGAAGCTGTCGGTAAGGCAGAGCGCATCGTGTCGCAGGTTGGGCAGGATATGGAGTATATCGCATCCTATAACGGCAACAGGGAAACGCTGTTGCTCAATCTGCCGCAGGCTACCCGGGAAGAGACAGGCCGTGAACTGCACCGCATAGCCAAGACATACAGGGGTGAGGCATACCGAACCATAGGCAGCTATATGGGACTGAACCTGCTTGTCCGCAGCGAGTACACTCTTTCCGGCTCGTTCGACCGTAACGCTTTCTTTGTCGAGGGCGTAAGCGGACTGAAATACCGCTGTGGCGTGTCGGGAAGCCTGCCGTTGGGATTCGCCGAATCGGCACGCTACCCGCAGGCCGCACTTGAAAGGATGCCGTCACTGATAGAGAAGCAGCAGAAACAGATAGCCATGCTGCAGCACGAAATACCTACCTTGCAGGAAATCACCTCCCGGAAGTGGAACAAGGCGGAAGAGCTGGAGCGGTTGAAACAGGAATGTAAGGACTTGCAGCAGCGGATTGACGAGGCACTTAAGGAAGCCGAGCGTCCGAAGCCGGAAGTTCCCGAAGAAGAAAACACTGTCAGGGCAGCCTGACCATGATTCATTGATTTAACCTTTTGCCTGTCCGGTCGTAATGATCGGGCAGGTTTTCCTGTGTTCCGCCCTGCCGGGGCCCAGTTGGCTTTTATAGCCTGGCATCTGCCTTTTTTATCCTCCTTTTCCCTTTTTATCGCCTCCCTTTATATCTGTCTTTCAATCCTTTTATATCTTTGTCCTTGCAGTCCGTCCTGACCTTCCGGCTTATTGTTCCGCGAAAGTAACGGATAACAGCTGTACCTTGCAAATCCTCACGGCCTGCGGTGGCCGACGGAAATCTTCCTTCTCGGGGAGAAGCGTATTTCTGTCGCCAGATTTGTCCGGTTGCCGTTATCACTTTCGTGATGCGGAAAAATAAATCCGGCAAAGGTCTTTAAGGACCGAAAGCAGGGAAAGAAAAAAGTAAACTTAAAAGAAGTAGCATTATGGAAAATGAAATCAGAGAAAGGGAAGTGGTTGTTGACGGCAAGACTCTGACATTGTTACGAAAGGACGGAAAATGGGTTTTTCCGCTTGTCACATATTACAAGCATGGACTCGGAACACCGCTTTGTCTGGCATTGTTGGCGTATGTAGAAGACAGTAATGAATTTGAGTCAGAAGCTGTTATTACGGTCAATCTTCCTGGTGCGGAACGCAGTGCCGGGTGTCAGTTCATCGACACGAACAACAACGGGGAAGAAGTTCTTGGCTGGCTTATGCTTTACGGCTTGTGTACTCCCACCGGAAAATACGCCGTTTCCGTGTTCTGCAAGTACCCCGAGGTGGACTTTTATCAGAGCGAACGCTTCATGCGGCAGAAAGAGCTTTGTGACAGGTATTTCAACTTCGTTGATTGACAGGCAGGAGAAGGCGGTCATACAAGGCTGTCTTCTTCTGCTGGCCAGTGCCCTTTTATACGAATACCTTTCTATCCGGCTTTCGCATTCTGAAAATACGGGTTATATCTGTGCAGTATTCCGTTTTATCTAAAAAACACTATAATCCGGGAAGAAACAAATTGGGTTCTCAGTCTGTATGATTCTTCCCGGACTCTAATATTAGCCCTGTATACTTTCTTCAAAAAGTTTAAAGTATATAGGCAATAGAAGCTCCTACTGTCCTATTTTGGGGACTTCCATAAATAGAATGTATTGGCTTTATTCCAAGTTCATAGGAACATTTTAATCGAACCTTTTTATATTGAAGATTCAGGCAAAATATTGGACCTGTATCAATTCTACTGAAAGGTCTGTATTGGTTTGTATTGGATGTTGAGAATATGTCTATACCCATTGTATAAGGCTGATTATAATTGTCCACACCTGATAATAGTCCACTTCCTTGAACTCCAATGTTGAGAAACCATCCAATCTGGGGGATAAGCAGTATTTTATTTTTTATATTCATTTTATATCCAACAGAAACGGGTATATTTAGATAATCAATGTGGGAAGCTTCGATTTTTGAGATTTTTTGAGAGGCTATATTATTACCCTCAAGTATTCCACCTTTTCTTTCGTATGCTATTCCTGTTTCAATTAGAATGTTACTTTTAAAATTATAATCAATAATTCCACCTATCTTAAAACCGCTTTGAGCCTTTGAATTAAGGCTTTTCGTTCGAAACTTATTATTTGTATATCCAACTTCTATACCATAGTTCCAATTTTGACAATGGGCAGATATACAACAAAATAACATAGTTATAAAAACTAAATTTTTCATACTCATATTACTATATTAATTAAGTGTGGAACCTATTTTATAAGGAAGAGTCCAAGATACTCCATTTGCTTTATGGACAGTCCAATTGTTGCCTGCTTTGTTATTTGTCGAGAATACAAATGTCCTTTTATAAACTGTCCTATAAACTAAATCATCATGACTACCGAATGGAAGTTTAGCTTTAAATCCAAAATCTTTTCCTTTAATTTTAATTGATAAATCGGCCTCCCAATTAGTATTTTTTCCTTGATCTTCTTCATGTATCATAAATGCTGCATTATTTTCATTAGGATACCAGTCTGATGATAGTACAGAATTAAGAGTGATCCATCGTCTTTTCTTTATATCTTTTCTTGAACGCGTAATCCTTAAATATGTAACTTGAGGGTTGGTTGATCTTAACTGTTCTATAGATTCAATTCGCATATTTTCAATCGCTCCCATTTGAATAGCAAATTCAGATCCGCCAGACCAAATTTTATCATATTGTTTTTCAGCCATAAACTGTCCTAAATATACAGTATATACTGGTTCTCCGGTAGCTCTTGTTATATAAGGTAAGTTATTAATATTTTTATTTTCATTTGTTTTGGAGAGAAAAAGTACATTGTTTTTAACATTTTGTTTTAAAGAAAAATTAGGAAGATCTTCGTACGATATATCACTTTTATTGATAATCCATACAGGATTTTTTTCCATATATTCCTCATTTACAATAATTGTATCGATTTTATCCCCATTCTTTTTGTAGGCATAATTCCATTCTTGATTTTCATCTTCAGGGGCATAAGTTATCGCTGGCAGTGTTTTCCCATCCCAATCTTCAGAGTAGGGCCAATAGATTTGGATATCGGATTTAGCCAGTAAATCTAAGTTTATAGCATCAGCGTCAGCTGATCTTGTAATAGGATTGGCAAAATAGTTTTTTATCAATGTACCTAACGAAGATGGATTGCCACTTCTTGTTGCAATTTTATTATTCCCTTCTTTTAATATTTCTTGAAAATAATATGATTCATCTAATCCATTGTCTGTTGCACTGCTCACGGCCTCATGCACTTCTTTGCATATATCATTGTTTATTGATATATGGGAAAGAATGGATGCTATAGATGATAAATCTGACGTTCCTATTGATTCACGAATGTTTTTTTCTGCGAATTGCTCATTTTGTGTCACATCAGTGACATAATCTTTTTCACAACTGCTGAATGCAATTGCCATTATAAAAATGGCAGGATAAAATAATTTTTTCATTGACTTAATAATTTTAAATTGTTATTATAATTAATCTGTGATTGTCTTTATAACGCAGAATACCATTGATACCCCTATTTATGTAGTGTTAATATATGCTAAATCGGCTCTCTGCTTAAATTTAGCTCAATAAAAGAGTAATATGTGATAAATTATATTCCGTAGTTTTTTCAGTTATTCTTTTCTATCCGGCTTTCCCACCCGAAGATCTGAGGTATGCTGTCTGTGCCGCAGTCCGCCCTTCACTTCAAGGTACGGAAGGCTGTGCCCGCTCAACGGCAGTCTGCATCATGCCGCTTCATGCCGGAGCTTCGACCTGTCGAAACAACCGGTATTCCGCTATATGGGCATCCTGCCTGGTTGTTGCTCCGGCACATTCCGCCTTTTGTCCGCAGCTTTCCTTTCCGGGTCGACGGCGTCATGGGCAAACGGTGACACATTCTGCTTG
>ENA-OPIO01000343-OPIO01000343.1-human-gut-metagenome-genome-assembly--contig:-NODE-343-length-16910-cov-5.407832_pt1 | contig 16910 bp, 15 predicted proteins | sample MGYA00241395_ERZ501636 | MGnify/ENA primary metagenome ERZ501636 (study PRJEB25962, sample SAMEA2042198) | human gut metagenome | biome: human gut; feature: human-associated habitat; material: faeces... | reverse complement strand
AACACCGGTCACGAAGGTTCGCTGACCACCATTCACGCCAACACGCCGCGCGACGGCCTGTCCCGCTTGGAAGCCATGTGCATGCAGACGGGGGCCGATTTGCCGATTTTCGCCATCCGCGAAATGATTTCTTCGGCCGTTAACATGATTGTGCAGCTGTCCCGTTTTTCGGACGGTTCCAGAAAGGTAACTTATATTACCGAAATGCACGGCCAGAAAGACGGCGAAATCCAATCCACCGACCTGTTCCGCTACGTGCAGACGGGCGTGGACGAAAATGGCAAAGTGCAGGGTATGTTCGCCCCTACGGGCCATCTTCCCACGTTCTTTGACGATTTTGCGGCCAAAGGCCAGCCGGTGGATAAAGACGTTTTCCTGAAGGGAGCCGTTCCGCTTGACGCCAACGGCGAGCCCGATTTAAAAGCCGTACAGCGTATGCAGCAGGCGGCGGGGAATACCATTCCTCCCGCTCCGCCCGCCGCGCCTTCAAAGGCTTGATTTTACAATGTTTGGGACAAGGTTTGATATGACGAAAAAAGTTCACGTTTTTCTGTTGGGCGTTTTGTGTCTGGCGGTGTTTGCCGCGCCGCAGGGCTTGGAAGCCCGCGCGCTGGGCAAGCAGGACCGCGCGCGCATTCAGTGCGCCCAGGAAAAAATGCGTATTCTGGCGGAATTTTTTGACGTGAATCTTCCGGCGGATAAGAAAGTCTACACGCTGCCGCAGGTGTGCGGCGCGTCTGCCGGGCGGAAAGTTACCATGCCCAAGTGGTTTGCCGACGAACTCGCGCGTATGGACAAAAATAAAGTCGTCTATGTCCCGAACGAAGGCACATACAGCGAGGTGGACTTGTGGCGCCAGGCGTTTTCCAACGTGTATTTGTATTTGGACCGCGCCGACAAATCGCTTGATCCCAGCCAGCCCGTCGTGCTTGAACAGCTTTCGCGCGGCTTTGTGGGCAACCGCATCAATTTGATGGCCACGCTGGACCGCCTGAATAAAGACTTGCTGCGCGGCCAGCAGCTGCTGATTATGAAAGACAGTATGGAAGGGCGTGCGCGTTCCATGCTTTCCACCTTTGAATTAATTAATAACGAATTTTTCAGCACGATTGAGTCCTTTTCCAGCGGCATTTCCCAGCGCGAAAACAAATACCGCCAGTCCGTCATGGCGGTGGTGGTGCTGTCCAACCACCTGTTCTCGCAGTTTATGGGCACGCCGATTCCCGTTTATCCGCCCAAACCGGATATTTACAAAACCACCACGGCGGACCGTCTGGTCAGCCTGATTTTGATTGTGCTGGGCTCCGCTTTGGCCGGGCTGGCGGTGTATCTGCTGCTTGAAAACAAGCGCGAAAATATCCTGCATATGGTGGCGGAATATAAAGAAAAAAGCCTGGTGTGGGCGGAAGATTTCAACCGCCAGTTCGTTACCATTGATATTAAATACATTGTTTTCGGCACCGTGGGGCTGTTTGCCGTTGCCGGCCTGCTGATGGGGCTGATGGCGGGGGGCTTTTTGGGCGTGTTCCTGTTCCTGCTCGTGGTATTTTTGGGCGGCGTAATCAGCATCCGTATGCCCGCCGCCGTGCTGGACGCGCTTAAAAAGAGCCGCGGCAAGCGCATCAACAACCAGCTGATGGACTCGCTGATTCTGCTTTCCAACTCGCTGCGTTCGGGCATGGATATCGTGCAGGGTTTTGAATTGGTTTCCAAAGATATGCTGCCCCCGATTGCCGACGAATTCGGCCTGGTGGTGAAAAACTACCAGCTGGGCACCCCGTTTGAAAAAGCGCTTGACGGTCTGTCGGACCGCGTGGAAAGCCGTATGCTTTCGTATATTATTAAAGCCATCATCATTCAGCGCCAGGTCGGCGGTAACTTAACCGTCATCTTTGCGCGTCTGGTGGAAAACATCCGCGAGGAAAGCAAACTGGAAGAAAAACTGCAGGCCATGACCGCGCAGCAAAAAATCCAGTCCATCGTGGTCAGCATTATGCCGTTTGTGATGATGCTGGTGATGTTCATCTTCAACCCGACGCAGATGATTTCGTTCTACACCAGCCCGGTGGGCCTGTTTGTGTTTGTGTTCTGTATCATCTGGATCGGCATCGGCATGAAAGTGCTTAAAAAGATGGGAGAAGTGCGGGTATAATTATGAACAGTTTAGCGTTTACGTTAGGGCTTAATTTACTGCTGGCGGTGGGGATGTTCTCCATTTTCCTGGCCATCTTCGGCTTACTTGCGCCGAAAGGCAAAAAAGAGGAAATCGTGGACGTGGCCGTGCGCCGTTTTAAATCCACCTCCAGCTTTGCGCGCTTAAAACCCGAAGAAAAGATGATGGACCGGCTGGCCGTTTTCTGCCTGCATAACTTCCACCTGGAAAAAAGCCTGGAAGAAATGCATATGCAGCTGGGCAGCCCGGACAATCCGCAGCCCGTGGATATTTTATATACTAAAATTATTGCGGCCCTGGCCATCCCGGCGGCGATTATGCTGCTGTTCCAGGCCGTCTGGCCGGTGATTTTGGTGCCCGTGTGCTTTATGGTGCCCGACGTGTTGATTAAAAGCAAAATCCAAAAACGCCAGGCGGAAATTTTGGGCAACTTCTCCACGACGGTGGACCTGGCCGCGCTGATTATTGAGTCCGGTCTGGACTATTTAACCGCTTTTGAAAGAATCATTAAAATCGCCAAGGAAAAGACGATTTTGGAAGAAGAGCTGGACAAGACGATTAACGAAATTAAGCTGGGTTACTCGCGCAGAGAAGCGCTGGAACGCTTTTCGGCGCGCACCGGGGTGCAGGAAGTGCGCTCTTTGGTCGGGCTGATTATTCAGTCCGACGAACTCGGTACCAGCCTGGTGGACCTGCTGCGCAACTTCTCGTCCGACTTGCGCTCGCGCCGTTTAAGCCGCGCCGAAAAGCTGGCGGCCCAGGCGTCCACCAAAATGCTGTTCCCGCTCTTTATGTTCATTTTCCCGACGATTTTTATTTTAATTTTAGCCCCGATGATTATGGGCCTTGTCAGCGGCGGCATGGGATTCTAGAGGATAAACGTATGAAAAAACATTTCACATTAGCGTTGGTTTTGGCTCTTGCGGCGGCCTCCGCCCAGGCGGCTACTTTCCGTAAAGAAGTTCCCGTCCGCCAGCACGGCAAAGAAGAAGGCATGCTGCTGGATTTGAGCAAAATTTCCATGGGAACGTTAAACGACGTGGAAGAGAAAAAACAGTATCTTTCCACCGTGCAGCTGGAAAAACAGCGCATCCAGAATTATACGCTGCGCATGGTGTACGAAAACGCGTACCTCCTCTATAAACGCGGGGATTACCAGCGCGCGCAGGAAATGGCCCAAACCATCCTGAGCATTGACCCGAACTTTAAACAGGCCCAGACGCTTGCCAAACAAGCCAGCCACATGGGCACGTACGGCACGACCTCGGAGGCCGAAGTGATTGAGGCCAAATTCCAGGAAACCATCCGCCTCTACGACAGCGGCCGCCTGGTGGAAGCCAACGATAAATTAAATGAAATTTTAACCATCCAGCCCGGCAACTCCAAAGCCCAGGCCTGGAAACGCAAAATTGATTACGACATCGCCAAAGAATATACCCGCCGCGGCGACGAAGCCTACGCCCAGAACGATTATCAAAAAGCTTTGGACGCCTGGTATAACGCACTGCTGATGCGCAAGGACGATCCGAAGCTGGTGGCGAAAATCGCGGATACGGAAAACAAACTGCGCAAACAGCAGGTGGCCGATTCCATGAAGCAGGCGCTGGACTTTTATAACAAAGGCCAGTTTGTGGAATCGTACGCGGTGTTTGAACGCATCACGAAAATCCAGCCCGGCGATCCGCGCGTGCAGAAGTATATGTCCCAGCTGAAAAACGAAATTGCGGGTGGTTATTACAATGCGGGTAACAAATCGTATAACTCCAACCGTTTTGACCAGGCCATCGCGTACTGGACCAACGCCAAAAAATGGGGCGCGGATTCTACGACGATGGACGGCCTGATTAAACGCGCGCGCAACGCCAAAGAAAACCATTTGCGCGTCAAACAGCAGCAAGCCATCCAGGCCGAACAGGCTGCGCAGCGGGCGGAAGAAGCCGCCCAGAAGGCCGAAGAACAGGCCAACCAGCAGGCCGAACAATTAGACGAAGAGCCGATTGAAACCGTTACCGTGGACGGCAACGTGCCCGGACTTCCCGGCGGTACGCTGATCCCCGGTTCCACCGGCACCCCCGGCACGTCCTCCGGCGGCATCGGTTCGTCCGTGGGCGGAGTGGGCGCCAACGAAACGCTGCCTACTATAGGCGGAACGGTCAACCGCGTGTCGGCTGAAGCCAGCGCCGCTTCCCGCGCCAAATATATTGAAGGCCTGGACGCTTTCAACCAGGACGATTACGAACGCGCCCGCCAGGCCTGGATTGTGGCCAAACAGCTTGACCCGGGCAACAGCGACGCCGATTTGGGCCTTCGCAAAGTGGAAGAGTTGATGAGATAGGGGACCGGAAAATATGAAACTTACATCCAAATGGGTCTTATGGTTCGTGCTGGTAACGGTATACGCGTCCATTATCGGCGGCCTCTTCTATTACAATTTGTTTAAATTCGTTTTTGACAAAAAACTCCAAAACGAAATGGTGGAAATGGTGCGTTTCCGCGCGCCGACGTTGGTGCAGTGGCTGGCGTCCCGCCCGAAAGGCGAAGCCACGTTCCGCGAGGCCGAAATTATGAAAGGCCTTCAGCGCAACGACGACCGCATCAAAAGCCTCGTCTATCTCAATTACGACGGGTCTATCCGCTGGCACGAGAACACCAAGTTTCTGCGCATGTCGTACTCGGACTATAACAACTCCGTCGGTTTTGACACGAACTCCGTCGTGCAGGCCATCCGCGACGGCCTGCCCCGCGCCATTCTGTTCGGCAGCGGCGACTATTACGATATGGCCATTCCGCTGTTAGCCAAAGGTAATACCGTAGCCGGCGTGGTGAACGTTACCGTATCGCGCGAGAGCGCCAAAAAGCTGATTCATTCATCTATGGTACGCTACGCGTTCGGCGCGTTTATTATGATTTTGCTCATCGGCGGGGTGCTGTATTTGTTCCTGTTGCTTAAAATTCTGCGCCCGTTAAATGCACTGAAAGACAGTGTGGAAGCCGTTTCGCTCAATAACCTGGAGCTTTCCTTCCCCGCGCGCCGGGACGAAATCGGCGACGTGGCGGCGGCGATTGTTTCGCTGCTGGCCAAAATCCGCGCGGACATCAAGAGCCTGGAAAACGTGGAAATTATGTCCCTGGAAAAGGAACAGCGCTGGTGGAAAACCATTTTGGCGGTTACGGTGCCCAAAGGCTCCCGCGCCCTGGTTATTGACGAGAACAACAACATTCTCTATACCAATTTTGAATTAAAAGTGCCGGGCAAAGAGCGCGTGCACCTGCTGGATATTTTTGACGGCCGTCAGCAGGAAATTATTCAGGTGGTGGGGGAAGCGCTTGAGAACCCGACGAAAGTTTTGCGCGGCACGGTCATCAATAAAAATGTAAAATGTTTGGTGAAAGCCGTGCAGTTGCCCGATGATGCCGGAAAGAATCGCATCGTGCTGGTGCTGGAACCCGAAAAATAAGGGAATCTGATTTAGGAGAAACTATGAAAGTAGAAATCAAAAAAATTGGCATTTCAACGGTATTGTTTTCCGTGTTTCCGCTGGCCGTGTTCGTGGTGATGCTTCTGAGCGCTTTTATGGAAGTGTTCAACCCGGACGCCGTCGTCAACGCAGCCTACGTGATGGGGCTCGTGATGCGCTCCATCCAGAGCACGCTGCTCTTTTTGGTATCGTCGGTGTTTTTCTTGCTGGCGTATAATTTGCTGTGCGCCGTAGGCATTCGCGGCGTGCGCGTAGAATTGGAAGATAAATAGGAGAGAAGGGTTGATGAAAAAATTATTAACGTTACTCGTTGTATGTGCCGTAGCGGGCGTTGCTTTCGCCGCTCCGGCTAAAAAGGCGGCCAAAGCCGCCAAGGCCCCGGCCAAAGCCAAAGCGGAATTCATTATTGTGGAATCCGACGAATACGCCGCCGGCAAAGAAGACGCCCAGCTGACCGCCGGCATCGCCCAGTTTTTAGACGCCGAACCGTCTGTGACCAATGTGTCTTATAAAGACGCGGCGGCCGACCCGAAGCTGGCGAATCTGGACTACAGCTTTCTGCCGCTTTACCTGATTAAGAAAACGGACGCTATTCGCACCAAGCTGGAAAAACATCTCCAGTACGGTTACGCGCAGGAAAACGCCGATTTCATCATCCTGCCGCACCAGACCCGCCAGGGCGTGTACAACGGCAAAACCGCCAAACCGGGCGTGATGGAAATTTTTGTTATGTCCCAGTGCCCTTACGGCGCGATGGCGGAAAATATGGTCATCCAGGCCCAGAAAGACGGCAAACTGCCGGCTGACAAAGAAATCAAAATCCGCTATATCGTAAGCTACAGCGACAAAGACGGTTTCTCCAGCCTGCACGGTTCCGGCGAATGGGAAGAAAACGTCCGCCAGTTGCTGATTGCGAAGTATTACCCGGAAAAATTCTGGAAATACCTGGAAATCCGCAACAAAGATTACCGCTCCAGCCGCTGGGATAAAGCGATGGAAGAAGCCGGCATCAACAGCAAAAAAATTATGAAGAAATTTGACAAAGAAGGCATTGAACTCTTGAAAGAAGAAGCCAAGTATTCCCAGGAATACGGCATCAACGCCTCGCCGTCTTTCCTGTGGGAAGGCAAAGTGCAGCTGGACTTTGGTTCCGCTTCGCAGATTCCCGGGTTTGAATTCTTAAACCCCAACAGCGCCCAGCCCGGAGCCGCGGCTCCCGCCGGCAGCTGCTAAGCAACTGAATTTAAAGCCGAAACGGGGGCTGGGACGTATCCCGGCCCCCGTTTTCCAGAAGTGTCCGGGTGATAGGCCGGTTTTACGGCGGATGACCCGGCCGTTTCGGAAGGCCCGGGCGGGAGCGCCGGAAGAAAAACGCTCCGCCCCGACGACAATCCGTTCCCAATATGAAAGTAAAAAGACTAAGCGGTTTATTCTCTAAAGCGGTGTTTGTGCTCATCCTGATTTCCATTGTGCCGGTGGTCATTATCGGCTACCACGTGATGGGGGTGGACAGCCGCATTTTAAAGAACGAAATTTTGCAAAAACAACAAACGGTGGCCAGCCGGCTGGCTTCCGTCGCGCACGCGCATATTAACCGCAAAGCGCAGCTGTTTTCCGTCTTTGTGGATTTGCATACCGATTTGGGCGGCCACGATTTTATCAACGAGCCGGATTTAAACTACCTGCGCATGCGCAACCCGTCCATCTTTTACCTGGCGGTGCTGAGCCCGGCGGGCAAACAGCTTTTTTCTTCGGGCAGGGCGGCCCCTTTAGTGAATTACAACGATATCCTGCCGGAGATTTTGGAGACCTGCGTCCGGCGCGGGGAAGACTATATCAGCGACGTATACCATATGAAAAACGGTATGTTTGCGCTGATGGCGTTTCCGGTCCGCCAGCATTTGGGGGATGCGCAGGTTTCGGGCGTGCTGGTGGCGGAGATGGATTTGAAAGAGATGGGGGAATCTCTGTCGCAGGCGTATCCGCTGGATATGAACGCGATTATTGCCACGGACAGCGGGGAAATCGTTTCGTATAACGGCGCGCCGGATGGTCTCTCTCAGGAGGTCCAGCCGGAAATGGTGGAAAAAGTGCGCGTGATTAACGAGCAGCTGGGAGACCGCCGCAGCGGCGAGGTAACGCTGCCCGGCGGCGAAAAGATTTTGGTGGCGGCGGCCAACCTGTCCCTGCCCGGCTGGAAAGTGTATGTGGACCAGCCCGCCAATGTGGCGGCGCAGCTGTTTGTGGAGAGCACTTTTAATTCTCTCTGGGACGTGCTGGTGCTTCTTTTGGCGATGTTGGTGTTTGTGGTGGTGGTGAGCTACTGGGTCATTAAGCCCATTACGCGCCCGCTGGAGCGTTTGCGCACGGCGGCGGTAAAACAGCGCGAAAATGACGATTTTGTCGTACAAAAAGAAGACGTGGAAATCCCCAATAACGAAATCGGCGAGCTGGCGGCGGCGTTTGTGGATATGTCCGCTGCCTTGCACGCGCGCCGGCAGGAGCTGATCCGCACGCAGCAGGAACTGGCCCGCATGAACCAGGCGCTTGAAAAGCGCGTGGAAGAACGCACGCACGAGTTAAAGGCCGCCACGAGCGAGCTGGTCAAATCCGAGCGGTTGGCCGCCATCGGGCAGATGGCTTCCATCATCAGCCACGAAATCCGCAACCCGCTGGCTGTAATCAGCAACGCCACGCGTCTGATTAAAATGCTGGTTACGTCGCCGGACCCGAAGCTGGTTAAACAGTTTGGCATTATTGAGGCGGAAATCAAACAGGCCAACAGCATTATCAGCGAGGTGCTGGGGTACGCCCGCACGCGCGAGTTGATTTTAACCACCATTGATTTAAACAGCTACCTGCGCGAAATTTTGCTTTCGTATCCGTTTATTCCCGGCATTAAGCTGGAAGACCGACTGGACCCGGAAACCGTACGCATTAAAGTGGATGCGGAGGAAATCAAGCAGGCTATCCGCAACGTGGTTTCCAACGCGGTGGAAGCCATGCCCGGCGGCGGCAAGCTGACGGTGGGTACGAAAGTGGGGCGCCGCATGGTGTGCATTTTTGTGGCGGACGAAGGCCCCGGCCTTAGCGAAGAGGTGCGCCGGAAGATGTTTTCGCCGTTCTTTACCACCAAGGCCCGCGGCACGGGCCTGGGGCTTGCGGTGGTGGGCAAAGCCGTCAGCCGGCATAAAGGCAAGCTGTTTATCAACAGCGCGCCCGGAAAAGGCACCTGTTTTCAGATTTACCTAAAAATATACAGAAAACCCGGAGATACCAACTATGGAGAAGCAAGTTAAAATTTTAGTCGTAGATGATGACAACAACCTGCGCGAAACGCTGGTGGATTTGCTTGAAATTGAAGGTTATAAAGTCTATCAGGCGGGGAATGCCGCCGAATGTCTGGAAATTTGCGCGAGCGAATTTTTCAACGTCATTTTGATGGATTATAACTTGCCGGGCGAAACCGGGCTGGACTTAATCCGCAAGATCCGCTCGTTTAACCAGGATACGCAGATTATTATGATTACGGCGTACGCTTCGTTAAACGCCATTATGGAAGCTATGCAGGAATCCGTGTACGACTTCTTGATTAAGCCCGTGGATTTTGACTATTTAAAACGCACCATCAACCGCGCGCTGGACAAGTATTTCCTGGAACAGAGCAACAAGGAACTGCTCGCGCAGTTAAAGACGCGCAACGAGGATTTGGACCGGCTGAACAATATGAAATCCAAATTCTTTTCCATCGTATCGCACGACTTGTCCAACTCTCTGATGACGCTTAAAATGAGCTTTGATATGCTCAAAAAGAAAATGACTCCCGACGAGGACCAGAAGAAAAAAATGATGTTTATGGACGAGTCGGTCAGCCAAATTGAGCATTTGATTAAGGACCTGGTGGACTGGGCCGCCATTGAAAAGGGCAAGCTCCGCATTGAAAAAGCCCGCTTTGAGCTGACGGAAAGCTTAAAGAAAACGGCCGAAATTTTCCGGGCCAAAGGCGCCAAGCGCAATATCCGCGTGACGTTTGAAAGCTGCGGCGCGGTGCCGGTGTTTGCTGATGAAAAACGCATCCGGCAGGTTATTTCCAACATTTTGGAAAACGCCGTGCGCCATACGCCCGACAACGGCACGATTGAAATTGTCGTTAGCAAAATAGATGAAAAAAATGCTAAAGTGTCCGTAACGGACTCGGGGGACGGTATTGACCCCGAACAGGCGCCCAACCTGTTCACCAGTTTTACCCAAGTGGGCGACAAGAGCCGCGTGGGACGGCTGGGGCTGGGGCTTTCCATCGCCAAGGATATTATTGCCAACCACGGCGGCCGGATTTGGGCGCACAGCGAAGGATTGGGTAAAGGGGCGTCGTTTAACTTCACGCTGCCCGTCGCAAATTCTTAGAATTTAACAACGTTAGGGGAGTATGCCAATGAACAAGAAGAAAAAAGTTACAGTGCTTATCGCCGATGACCAGACTCTGTTCCGGGAAGGTATCAAAGACGTACTTACCGGGGAAAAATGGATTGAAGTCGTAGGGGAAGCCGCCGACGGGCTGGAAGCGGTGGCCAAAGCCAAGAAGTTAAAACCCGATGTGGTGCTGATGGATATTAAACTGCCCAAGATGGACGGTATTAACGCCACGCGCCAAATCCGCCAGTCGTGCCCCGAAGTCAATGTGCTGATGCTTTCCAGCTTTGAAGACGAAGCCCACGTGCTGGACGCCATTCAGGCGGGCGCCAACGGCTATTTGTCCAAAATGCTGCCCGCGGCCGAACTGGTCAACTCCATCAAAACGTTTACCAGCGAAGGGCTGATGATTCCCCAGCAGCTGATGGGCAAACTGCTCCACGGACTGCGCAAAATGGGCGACGGCGGTATGCCTTCGCAGGCCACGCTGACCAAAACCGAAATCAAGGTGATGGACTTTTTGGGCAAAGGGCTCAGCAATAAAGAGCTCGCCAAAGAGCTTAACTGCAGCGTAAAAACCATTAAAAACCATTTAAACAGCGCTTTTCACAAATTAGGCGTCAGCAGCCGCACCGAAGCGGTGGTAAAAGCCATTGAGAAAGGGCTGATTTCATCGGAAGGAACCGTGGTTCCGGACGATAACGACGGAGAGTAATCTATGCGTTTTCAAAGGCCGGCCGCGCGCCGTTTGCGCCGCCAACAGGGGCAGGCGACGATTGAGTACGTGCTTATGCTCGCGACGATTGTCGTCGTGCTGTCGGCCTTTTTAACCGCGTTTCACACGCACATCGTGCGTTTTTTCTTTACGTTTATCGGGCAACTGCTCACGAGCTGATTCTATGCACTTGATACGCCGGGCCGTTTGGAAGCTGCAGGACCGAAAGGCGCAGATTTTGCTGCCTTCGGTGCTGCTTGCACCTATTTTCATCCTGGTGATTTATCTGCTGTTTGAGACGGCCAAAGTGTCTATGACCAAGGTCCGCCAGCAGTTTGCGCTGGATAACGCCGCCTACTCCCAGCTGTCCGCCGCCAGCACGTATTTAAACGCGGTGGCACTGGCCAACGGGCCGCTCCCGTACCGCGTGATGCTGTATTACAAAGACCAAAAAGTAAATCCGACGGAAACCGCAGCCCAGCGCGGCCGCCAGCCGATTTCTATTTTTGAGCTGTTCTATCATGGCGGCGGCGTGCCCGCTATCGGCCCCGATTACGATACAGGTATTAACGGGCCGCCTAAAGCCGAGTCCGTGGACTGGGGCGTACATTACGACTCGTCCAACGAAGAATATCCCCGCGGCGATTGGGAAAAAGACCAGCCCCGCGCCCCGGGTTCGGACGAATGGGTGCCCGTGATGAGCAAGTCGCTCGTCAACGATTACTATTTCCCGGCCTTGAAGTTCGGTACGCTGGTGATTCAGAACTATTTGGAAACGTATGTGCGCGTGGGGTCCATTTATGAATCCCAGTCGTATGTGTACAAAGAGGTAAGCAAAAACGCCATTATGTTCCGCGAGGCGTATTACCTGAATACCAACGATTGCAAAAAGTCGGACTGCGCCCGCCAAAGCGCGGCCCAGCTGCGGCCGTATATTGATTTGCGCACCAAACCGTTTGAGCTGGACAAGATTCGCTTCTACGGGTCTGATTCCGGATTCAGCGGCGAGCACGGCGGCGCGCTGAACCTGGATTTGCCGATGACGGAAGTTATTAAGACCAAGCTGTTCCAGTTTGCGTATCTGGAGCCGAGCTCCCGCAGTAAGCTGCGCACGCTGGCCCGCGGCGTGGTGCTTAAACAGCCGTTTAAATTGCCGAAAAACCATTTTAATATCAATTTGGAACAAAAATATAAACCGTACGTGCGTAATACGGCGGTGCTGGAATGCCCCCGCGCGGGAAACAACTGCGTGTGGCCCAACCCGTTGCCGAAATACACCGTAACGCTTAACCCGTAATGATGAACAAACTTTTTTCTCTGCGCTCCAGGAAAGGACAGGCGACCACCGAAGTCGTGCTGTTGTTTCCGCTGTTTGTCATTTTTATTTTGTTTATTATCAAAATTTTCGGTCTGCTCATTTTAAGCCAAAAAATGGAAATCGCCGGCTATTATGCGGCGCGCCGCTTTCAGCTGCAGTCCCACGAAACGGATTATTACGCCAATACGTGGGACAGACGCTTTTTGAAAAAGGACATTCAGCGCAAAGTGGAAAGCTACCTGGGTTTTGACAACGAGGGTATGCGTAAATTTTTGAGCTTAAACGAACTGAAAATGGATATTGAAACTTCCGGCACGTGGACAAAAGTTGTTTTGACCGCGCGCACCAAACCGCCGCGCATCCGCTTTTTGTGCAATTACAATAAGGACCAGGTGTGCGACCGGGACGCCAAATGCCTTAAAGGCTATATGTTTCTATGCGAAACGGGCGGCGAGGTGGAAGTGATTAAGTATGTGGGCCATAACGAACGCCCGGCCCCGTACCAGCGCCCGGAAGGGCGGTAGCCGTATGGGAAAATCCTCTTGACAAAGGGGTATTTTCTGCCTATACTACTAGTAGCAAGCAAGTGATAACTCTGTGTTTGAGCGTACCTGCGGGTACGGGTCAACAAGAGTAGTTTTTATTATTATATATAAGGGGTTTTATATGTTTAAATTAAAACCGGGAAACGTATTCCAGAAGATTAACAAGATGGACAAAAAACAGGCTTACACCTGGGGCGCCATCGTGATAGTGTGTTTTATTGCGCTTATCACGCTGGCTTCTTTTATGGGGGCTGCTGACGATACGTCCTTTGACGGGCTCAACACCCGCGGCTACGATTTGGCCCAAATGCCCTTCATCAACGACGAAGCGGAAGAATACCTGCTTGCTTCCAAGTATCCGGATATGCAGGGCAATAATTCCACGATGCTCTACACTTCGGCGGAAAAAGAAGCCCGCCAGGAAGAAGACGCCGCTAAGGCCGCCGAGGAAGGCGGCGACGGCGCGGAGGCGGACGCTTCGGCTGACGGCGGTTACGCCGGCTATTCGGGCGGCGGTTATTCCGGCGGCTACGCCGGCGGAGGAGCCGGAAGCGCGGGCCCGACGCAAGTGGGGCAGCTGGGTTCGGCCAGCATGAGCCGCTCCGGCGGCAGCGGGGTGAACTCTTCTTGGGGCGCCCCGAGAGGGGACTTTTCTCCTTATAAAAGCCAGGAAAAAGGCTCCGAACTGCCCGTACAATTTAAGAATAATGACGCGCGCCGCGCGCTTTCCCAGTTTGCGCAAACCAGCCGCGCCGCGGCCGGGTTTAGAGACTCCAAGGGCGCCAACGCCAAAAGAGCCTTGATGGGCGGTAACGTCCAGGGCAGCGAAGCCTTTACCGACGGCGGTGTGGATTTAAGCAAAAGCGGCGGCCTGGCGCTGGATACCAATGCGCCCGTGTCCACGGCGGATTTAAGCAACCTGGGTAAAGACATTTCCGACGCCGCCAACAAAGCCAAAAACGATAAAGATGCAGACGAAGACGATTTTAGAGAGACATTAGGGGACAAACTGCTTCAACAGTTGTTAAGCGGATTAGTTAATATTGGAATAGATCTCATCGGTAATGGTATTAACCAGGGTATGGACGCCCTGTGGGGCTCTATCAGCGGCAACAGTGCGGCTAATCGCTTTGATAAGGAAACGACGAGTCGCATTATGGGCAGCTCCTGGGACCAGCTGAGTGATACTGATAAGGAATTATACGCTAAGACCAGAGGCGTAAGCGTGGACTCTTTGAATCAAACTTTTAAAGACAATCCCACTTTGACTATGCGTGATGATTGGGCTGCCTACCGCAGAGGGCAGGCCGGATCCGATCCGGCAGCTTCAGCTAAATTCTCCCGTCCGACAGCTGAATATCAATCTTCTTCTACCCAACTGGTAACGGATTCGGAGTTATTGGCATTGGGTGTTACGGAAGAAGCTGTGGTTACAGTGGACCAGGATAAGTATGCCCGCTATCAAAAAGCGAACAGAGCGTGGGAAGACGATATGGATAATTCTTTTCGTCAGACATTAAAATCTGAACGTGACGGCAGATTGATAAATACGGAATACGCGCAGGGCCGGCAGGAGCAGTATAACACGGCATATAATGCTAAACAGCGCGACCATTCCAATAAGAGATACTCTGCCGGCAATACTGCGGGGGCTTCGTCAAATAACGGAAGCGGTAACACTGGTTCGTTTAAGAGCCCAAATGATTTTACAACTCAGACCCAGTATGAGGATTATGTGAATGGGTTAACGGTGGATAATGATGTAAAAGAAACTTTATTAAAACGGAAACGGAATTAATATTTAAGATGTTACGGAGGAATTTATGAATATCTTTAAATGGATTACGGGCAGGGCCGGCAAGATGGCTCTCTCCGCCGCGCAAGCGGTGGGGCTTTCGGCCGTAGTCGGCGTTGCGGGTATTGCCGCCTGGCAGTATCTGGACGCTCCTGCGGACAATACCGCGTTTAATCCCGCGGCACAATATAACCCCGGCGAAATTGTATACGTGGCCGGTGCTTCCGGCGGCGCATACGGCGCAAACGGGGAAGTGCAGTCCGCTTTCCGGGCGAAACCTTCCAAAGCCATTGAGATGACGGAAAAAATGACGCTTGCCCAACAGCGGGCTGAAGAGTTGGACGATTCCGTTACCATTCCGTCTTCCGCCGCTCCCTCGGACCCGCGGGCTTACCAGATGGGCGGAACCGAAGGCTTGGGGATGGGCGGCAATCGGGCCAACGAACAGGATTTGAAAAATAACCCGATGGCGCTTGTACAGCAGTCTATGGCCGGCGTGTCGGAGGCGGTCAGCCGGGCCCAAGCGCAAGCCCAGGGGCAGGCCGCCGCGGCGGCAGGCCAGGCTCCTGCGGGGCAGGCTCCCGCGGGCACTTTAGCCAGCGCCACCCGCGACTGGGGCTCTTCCGCCGCCACCAAAGGCATTTCGGGGGGCGGGGGAAACTCGTTTAATTCCTCTTTTTCCATTCAGGACAGCGGCAAAAACAGCAAAGAAGCGGCCGCTATCTTGAAAGATCCGGATGCCGTTGTGCGTAATTTTCAGGCGCAGGCCGCCGCGGCGCGCGAAGGTGCGCAGTTGCGCGCCCGCTCCTCTTTTGGCAGGGACGAAATGCTCGCCGGTGATAGAGAAACCGCGGTGGGCAACGCACGCAGCTCTAAAGAAGGCAAAGATTTGGACTTTATCCGTAAACGCTCCGCGGATGCGGCCAAGAATAAAAACCGCGCGGCGAACGAAGGTTCGCGCGCGTTTCTGGCCAGCACCCGTATTTCGGGCGGTATGACCGTAGTGGGCGACAATGTTACCACCGGCCAGGGGCAGGGTTCTAAAGATTTTGAGGCCGCCACCGAAGCCAACCTGCGCGGTTTGAAAACTTGGAATATGGATATAGAAGACCAGGCCAACAAACGCGACAAATCGCAGAAAAATATTCGTATGTGGCTGTGGATTGCCCTGCCCGTGGCGTTAGCCGCCATGCCGTGGATTGCCGCTATGTCTACGCTGGCCGCGGCGCTTTGCAGCAACCCGTTCACGCTGGCTGCCGGTGTGGCGCTGTGGGTTAAGGCGGCGATCTTGCTGGCGGTGGCGCTTGCTCCCGTGATGACGCTTTTAGGCGTAAGCATTCACCATATGAACAATTACGGAGGAGAGGCATTGTCCACCTGGGGCGCAACGATCGCCGGGATTTTGACGGCCGGCCTGGGAACTTGTATGATTCCGGGTGTGGGTGCGGCTCTGGGCGTACTGTCTTGGAACGCCATTTTGGCCACGGTGGGCGGCGTTGCTTTGGGCGCCGGTGCGGCGGCTTTGCTTAACGGCACCGTAAAGACTGATCCGGGGATTGATCCAGAGTCGCTTAACAATCCCAACAACCAATAGGGGGCCGTATGAAATTTAAAGATTTCGTAATGCCTGAACAGCGGACCATATCCAGAAGGGGCGTTATTATCGCCCGCATCGTATTTTGCGTATTATTCGTGATATGGGTGGCGGGTGCGGTTTACCTGTATTCCAAAGTGCAGGAAGCCGAACAAAAAATTCAAGAGACGCGGCGGGAAGCCGAACGCAGAGAAGAACTGCTCCGCCGCGAAGCGGCCTACCGCCGGGCCGCGCTGGAACAGCAGGCGGTTCAGTCGGGCGTGCAGAACGCGGTGGATACGTTTAAGCAGTAGGGAGAACACTTATGAACTTGTTTAAATTCTTAAAAAGTGTATCTGGAAAAATCCAGTTAACCATGGTCAACACCTCGGCAATGGCGCTTGTTGTGGGCGGCCTTGCCGCGGGGACGATATATAACGCCGCGGGCAATCAGACCAAGCAGGAAATGGCGGTCCGCTCGCTGTCGTCTCTTTCCAGGGATTCTTCGTATGAGGGCCTCCAGCGCAGAAACGGCCTGCTGACCTCCATTAACGTCAAGGACGGCCTCAACCAGGTGGCTACCGCCGAAGAACGCGCCGCGATGGAAGCGGGCGGAAGCTCTAATAATTTTGGTTTGGATAATGTGGAGCGGGTACAGAATGTATCCTTTGGCTCTGCCGCCCAAACGTCCGAGACGGACGGTCTGGGCATGGGCGGAAACAAAGCCGTTTTCAGCGGTCCGATTGGTTCCGGCGCTGCCGGCGGCTCGGCTCCCGGCGTGCATCCCGGCGCCGTAGCGGGTGCGGTCGGCGGAGCGTCATCCGGCGCGGCGGGCGGGGAACGCCCCACGCTGGGCACGGCTTCTCTGGCCCGCGCTTCGGGTTATGCGGTTAACGCGGGGG
>ENA-OPIO01000339-OPIO01000339.1-human-gut-metagenome-genome-assembly--contig:-NODE-339-length-16958-cov-5.846950_pt1 | contig 16958 bp, 15 predicted proteins | sample MGYA00241395_ERZ501636 | MGnify/ENA primary metagenome ERZ501636 (study PRJEB25962, sample SAMEA2042198) | human gut metagenome | biome: human gut; feature: human-associated habitat; material: faeces... | reverse complement strand
TGGAATGCTATGATGAATTAAGTCTGACATAAAAGTTCGGTTCAATAAAACTGCGGCCAAATCTCCCCTGAAAACAAGACCCCCTCCAAACCGTACTGATAAAAAAGTGTGGCAAAGAGGGGGATATTTTTTGTTTCGTTTTTGTTTATATCGATTTGAGTTTTTGCCTTATTCTGTCGGGCAATGATAAGGATAACGTAATAGCCTGATAATCAATGAATAAACATCGTAAAAACAAGACATGGCAAAATGAGCGGTAAAAGATGGCTGATGAGAAGGTAAGAGGTAACGTTTTAGAAGGTGATTTGTGGCTTTTGATATTCGATGTAAAATTATATGCTTGTTCAATGAAATTCTCATGGGCAAGCCTAATTTACTATTGCCATAATTTATGATAACGTGAAATAAGTTAAAAAGTCGAATATGTATATCGTATATAAAATATATTCCTTATCTTTGTGGCAGGATAAAACATTGAAAATATGGAAGCAACAATAAAGAGAAAGAACATAGACCTTCCTATAGATACGATACAAAAACTGTCTGTTATGGCGGTGGCACAAGGAAAGAGCCTGAAAGCATACATTGAACAGGTGCTCATATCCAAGGCGAACAGTATTTCTGTAGAAGTAAGGGAAAATCCTTCACCTACAGGGGACTCTTGGTTTGACTCCCCCGAAAACATGAAGTCCGTCAATCAAGGCATATCCGAAATGAAGTCCGGAGAAGGGAGAGTCTATACCATTGGCGAAATCAAGAAAACTTTAGGAAATGAATAGCATTATATCTCTACATGGAGCAAAACAAAATAACAATATGATGATAGCCAACAATCTTACACCGGCTTATCCAACACATCCGGGAGAAATACTTAAGGAAGAAATAGAATATAGGGGAATATCACAAAGAAAGTTGGCTGATCAGATAGGTTTGAGATATTCGGTCGTTAATGAGATTCTTAACGGGCACAGGTCTTTGACGGAAAAGACCGCATTGATGTTCGAAGCTGCATTGGGTATATCTGCCGAACCGTTGATGAACCTCCAAATGAAATACAATATGCTGTCAACAAGAAAAGACATCTCATTCATGAAGCGTTTGGAGAACATACGGAAAATCGCATCTGTCTTATGAAATTATCAGCAAAATAAGGGCACATTCCGGATAAAGCTGTACCTTTGCAATACAAGCTCCCAAGCCTTTCAACAATGCTCAAATCTGGGGTCGTTTTATTTTTGCCGCTATTGATTACAAGGACAAGATACAAAAAATCCGACAGACAGCATATTTCAGCTACCCATCGTATAAAGTCTGATAAAATATTTTTTGCACTCGTAATTATTTTATCACAGTATTAAAAGTGAACATCAGCATGATATTGTCTTAATTGAATTCTAATTAAGGAAATAGTATATCGTAATTATGCCAGAATGAAAAAAGATACGATACAAAAGACGCTTGGCAGAATTATTCCATATGTCTTATTTATCATCCTTATCCCTGTGTCTTTGATTTTTTTCATAGGAAGAAAGATAATTATGCTTATCCGAAAAATCTTTCAGCGATAAACCTTGCAGGGAATAGCAATGCAGCTTGAGCATACCTTTTTCTTGTATGCTTTTCTTTCAACATACGGTACACAAACCGCAAATTCAGTTTGTCAGCCCAAGCAGGATAATAGTCTATTTCGTCTTTTGCTGTTTGGTGGATAAATCCGCCGCAAGTAAAACCTATTCCGTTATACCCGGCCTCCTTTACTTTTAGCAAAAAACGTTCCTGCATCAATGCGCCCATTCCAACAATCAAGAAGTCTGGGCTTAATTGGGATATACGCCTGGCTTCTTCACACTGTTCTTCTTCCGAAGAAAAATATCCATTACGGAATCCTGCGATTGTCAGTTTAGGATATCGCTCTTTAAAGATGTCTACCGCTTTTTCAACCTGTTCCTGACGTGATGCAACAATGTAAACAGACTTGTCGTTTATTTCGGCATACTCTAATAATTCAGGCGCTAATGATGTCATGTCGAAACTCCTTCTTGTAACTTTTGGCCCATATAACAACTTTATGGCAGCAACAAGTATTGAACCATCTGCAAATATCCCATCAAACTGAGCAAATAAGGCCTTATCGTCCAAAGCTGTAAGGTATGACACTGGATTCAGGAATGTATAAATTTTACCTTTATCAGTAAATATATCGCCAATTGAGAGAATTTCTGTAGATAAGATTTTTTCGACTAAAACCGATTTCATATTTTGAATTATTAATAAGCATATTTCAACCAACCGAACCATTTAAGATTTTTCAGTCGGATGATTAACTCGGAGGCAAGGAAACAAAATGCAATAGTTATTATAAACAATACAGGCCCATTCTGCATACCAAACAATTGCTTGGGAATCTTCTTGAAGCAATCATGAATGACATAGAACAGAATGCTGTAGGTTCTTAAACGTTTGTAAAAAAAAGGACGCTCAGGCAAAGACCAGTTATAAGCGGCAACGAAAATCAGTGCGACAGTAATAATCGCCCCGAACACAGGTATATATATGTTTAAAGTGAATATGAAAATCAATGATAAAAGCCATAAGTAAGTGCTGTTCCATTGCGAAAAAACATTTATTATTTGTTTTCGTGAAAGAATATAGCCTAAAGAAATCCAGACAAGTCCAAAAGGGAACGATAGATTCATTCCACCTCCACATACGTGGTTGATATACCATCCATTTACAGACTGCCATATATCTGGATAATATTCACTAAAAGTGATAAAAGCATAAATACCTAATGGAATAATCCAAAACAACGTTGTCTTCAACAATCTAGTTAGGACATATACAAGGGGGACACCAACGAGCAAAGCACCCAAGAACCAACTGGCATCGAAAACACTTGCAAAGAAAAAATCCTTTATTAGTAATAATACGGCAAAAGCATTAAAATCGTGAAGGTAGTCTTTCTGTAGGTAAACTATCGGCGACCAAACAATGCACCAAAAGGCATACAAAATAACCAGTCGTTTACAAAAATGGAATACTTGCTTGCCAAACTCAAATCTTTCATTAGGAATTTTCTTGAAAAACAAAAATGAAGAAATGGTGAAAAACGTTGGAACACCAAGGGCAGAAATGATACTGACCATATTTCTCATCCATTCTGGTGCATACATAAAAGGCTTTAAATGGATATTTACAATAAAAATCGCCATGATAAATTTCAAGACATCCAAACCGGAGATAATCTTTTTACCCCCCCCCTGAAACAGTTTTTAACAATTCAATATCTTTTGTATTCATTGATTATCCTACTAAATATATTTGCATAATAACTTTTGCTTGCCAACAATAAATCTAATTGTCAAGACAACTCTGAAGCAAGGTATCTAATTGATTTTCCCTGCTCGGCTTTAATTTGTCTATTTACTGGAACATAATCTATTGGTGTTTCCATGATTGTTTGCATACGAGAAACGTCGTTTGCTATCCTTGACTCAAGCCCGAACTGTTTTAACAGGTAACTCAATTTCTGATTATTCATGTTCCGTATAATCGTACAGAAAGGCTTGTTAAATTTGATTGAAAACACACTGCCATGGAACGTGTCCGTTACAATGCATGCAGCATCCCTGAAATAGGCAAGGACTTCAAACGGAGTCGGTACAACTACATCATCGCACCAAGGGAAATAATGTCCTATTGATACAATCCTTAATCCTTTTTGACGAGCATACTCTTGAATTGCCATTATCTCTTTTTTATCCGTAATGCGGCCTGGATAAGTGTACACCATCATATAGTCGCTCTTTCGCCTTTCTGTTGGCATTAAGCTGGAATAATCATATATCAGTACAGGGTCAACATTCCGTAACGGCTCCTTGCCGGTTAACGCACTGACAACTTCCGCACTATTCATATCACGCACTGAAATACAAGCCATTTGTTTAAGCAATCCAGCCACTTCATCCTTAATGCCCAATGCCTGCAATTTTTCCAACGTAGTAGCACCAAATGATGCAGCGTATGTTATAATCTTGTCTGCATTCAACCCTTTCCCGAAAAGTTGTGGAGAATAGCCGAACCAAGTCTGTTGGGCACAGTTGAACACCTCGTCACTGCCTATTACCACCACGTCATAATGTTTGTGGTTCTCGCCTGGTTCTACCCCAAGATAAGGAATAAACTCTTTTGAGAAGCGTGTCTGGAACTTATAGATGGTTTTAAAGCGCTTAATGAAATCCCATCCCCACAAACGCTTGCATAAAAGTCCCAACTTGTGAAAACGGCTGATTTTATAACCGTCAAGCTGGCGACCAGGTATAATGTTGATGAACTCACAGGTATGCCCAAGTGCCTCAATATTCTTTTTCAATGAAAAAGCTTGCAAGAAAGAACCATAATTTTTCACTTCCTGCATGGATAGTATAGCGACTTTCATAATTTTATCTTTATCTTGCCAAGCATTATTGGCATAAAACGTTCACATAAAATAATAGCCCAATAGCAAATAAACAATATACAACACCCTAACCAAAATCGACTTAATGGTGTTTCAAAAGTACATAGTCTTTCTGCCGCACTAATAAAACAATAATGTACAGCTAAAACCAACAATGTTCCATTAGAAATAGTTGTAATAATTTTAATATTTTCACGAAACAACAAGCTACAGAACAACATCACTATAAAAGAAATAGAATTTGTTATAATATAAAAGAAAAACAAACTTGAACCATATTTACATTGAACCATGTCTACATGGCCATTTGTTATACCCCAATAAAATACAACAACTAAAAGTATAAGTAATATAAAACAAATTACTGTTTTATTATGCAGTCTAATATTTATTTTTTCAAACAAATCAATCCTTTTTAATAATATGCCCAATGCGAATGAAGGGTAGCAAAGTAATGTTGTAAAAAACATATAATAATTTATATCTTTAGCGCAATGTCCAAAAAATATTATAATCAGGATGCTAATGAAAGTTAAAAATGGGGGGGGTAATAATAAACTACCAATTCTCATACTAAACAAAGATACAATAAACCACAAGGGACATATTGGTGCGAATAAACCAACAATATTAGTAAAATTCAATACACAAATGTTTTGAAAAAAAGCAATATCCCTACCCCCGTTTAAGACATATAATAGCGATATGCCACAGAGATAAATTATTAAAGGTAATAATAGGCTACTTGATGATTTCTTTAATTCATTTCTAAAACTAACATGCTTATATAGATAACCACTAACCATAAAAAATAGATTGTTCACAAACAATAAAAGGATGTCAGTTAAAAGTGGAGCTATATGCAAGTGTAATAGTATCACCAAAAATATGGCGACAGACTTGACCATATCTACCCAATATAACCTTTGTTTCATTTTAATTTTACTAAGTTTATTCTTCAAAATGAATTCTACATACACACATAATGTGTTCACTTATTCCAAGGTGCTCATTTGCTTTTTATCATAATCCAACGCCTTAACCTTAATAAATTTGCAAGCAATAAAGGATTTATGAACTGGAGAACAGCTCTTAGTTTTTCTTTTCGATTGACTGGAGCAAACAAAGCTCTATATGAATATTTCCTAACCGCGCTACGGCATTCGTAGTAAAAATCAGGAAAATCCATTTTTACACCAACTAAAATAATCCAATTCAACATATCACCATAAGTATGCCATTGAGCGAAATCACAAGCGTTATATAAGTTTACAGTTTTTATTGCCAGTCTGCTACGGATAATATCTATAGCCTTAATTGCCATTTGGCTTTTCCGCAGACTAAACTTTGTCATAGCACTTTCGGCATTGTTCCTTCTATAACAATAAACTTTCCTCTTCCCTATCGCAACTTTGCCTGCATGAGAAAATGCTTCAACATTAAAATTAAACCCTTCGCCAATGAATACATTGGGAATGAATCTTATATTATTGGATAAAAGAAATGTTCGTGAAAACATCTTGCAATAACATCCTATTGGAATATTATAATAAAGAATCTGAGCGGCGGCATCTTCACCTGAAACAAGTTCAATTTCATCATGCTCTATTTGCTTCCCTCCAAATGTTGTAAAGAAACTTCTTGTTACGGCAACAGGAACATTATGGCTTTCGACAATGGCATACAAATATTCAACATAATCAGGCATCAGAATGTCATCTGAATCCACGAAGCAAACATATTTGCCTGTTGCCATTTCAATGCCAGTATTCCTAGCGGTGCTTACTCCTTCATTATTTTTATGAATTACTTTTATCCTATTATCTGTTTTTGAATATTCGTCACATACTAAACCTGAACCATCAGTTGAACCGTCGTCAACTAAAATTATTTCAAGATTTCGATAAGTCTGACTCAATACAGAATCAAGGCATACCCTTATATATTTTTCAACATTGTATACCGGGATAATTATCGTTACCAAACATTCACTGTCCATTCTTTCCTTACTTTTCATTCTTTTAATCAAGGGAACAAGGTCTTTGTAACCTTTTCATCTAACAATTTACAACATGCAACAAGGTTAAAGTTCTTCTCAATATAAGACTTCAACCCTGGTTGGGAATAGCCATGAGTAAGGGCTTCAGTTATTGCCGTACCTATTTCGTCAATATCTTTTGGATTTACCAACACGGCCCGGCCTTCATAATATTCCTTAGGCGCACCTACATTTGTCAAAACTATCTCGCAGCCATATGCAGCAGCTTCTATGGCTACCATGCCAACTCCTTCACGCAATGAAGGCAAAGCAAAAACTTTTGCTCGTCTATACAACTCTAAAAGCTCATTTTCATTTACCTCACCTACGTATTGGATGTTACCATATTTTTCCTTTAACCCATAAAAGAAATCTCTTTCTTTCTTACCAGGTATATGTCCTGCAAGTTTTAAATTAAATCGATATTTCTTCGCAGCTTCTATTAAACGTGACACATTCTTGTTCGGAGACGTCAAGCGTGATACATGAAGACAAAAATTTTCCTTTCTCAAAGCCGTATTGTCTACAATAGGCACCCTGAAACTCAGTGGTATTTTTGCAATCTTATCAGACGGGATGCCAAGACAATAATTTATATAATGTTTTTCCTCTTCTGAACGAACCAGCCATAGCTTTATATGCCTCCTGACCATCCATGTATCATGGAAATGATTTGACAGAGATATTTTTTTATTTCCGTAAAACTTAAAAATCAATTTATATAGTTTATCACTAAAATTAGGGTCTATTATCGGCGCCAATATAATGTTAGGATTGATTTTGGTTAGACCTTTGACAATTCCATAGATGTTCGCCCCCATAGCGAATATCACAACGGCATCGAAATGTGAAAAGTCGATATTTTCCCACAAATTAACCAAAGTCACCCTATGGCCGAGCTTTTCCAGGCCCTCTTTCCACATGATGGCCTGTATCTTTATACCGTTGTTGTAAGTCAACGAACCCATAGAGTCAATGAAAGCATACGTCATGATTTATTTCCAATAAAGTCATACATTGATTATCGAACACATACCGCCTGCCTCCGGCGGAAACACGACACGCCTTTCCACACCCAAACCACGGAAGCTAAATGCACCACGGCAAGACAAAGACAGGGGTAAATACAACTGACCGCAAAACCACGAAAAACAACCCGTCTGCAATTGACGACAAAATGCGTTGCAAAAGACGACCTTTTACACAGCGATATACCACCTTTCGTAAGCCAAAAAGCGGCCTTTCACGCCGGCAACGCTCTGGCCTTGAATATCACTTCAATATTTTCATAACTGCCATAAACAAATACAAAAGGCCATACAGCCCGTTCTTCATCAATAAGAACATCAGTCTTATAGGCAGACGCAACTGTGTATAAGGATATGAACAGAATATATCCTGAAGCTCTTTTGTATTTATCATCTCCGCAATACATTTTCTCTTTTCACTGTAATGGAAAGCGGCATTGCATACAGCCGCAATGTCTATGCGCACCCTTAAAAGCAGATACTTGTCTAAATACGACTTGTAAATTTGAAGCTCTTGGTCATTCAAATAAGAATGTAATTCATTGTACACCTCAATGTCACGTTTGAAACGGAAACGGTTGAATGTGTTTGACAGAGAATTGCCGTTCCAGCAGTAATAATAAAAACATTCTGGAATAAGCCCCACTTTGCTCGCCTTCGTCAGATAATCACAATGGAATATCAAATCTTCTGATATGAAATCTCTAAACTGTAGTCCATTGTCCTTTATTATTCTTACCGAATACAAAGCACGCCAAACCGTCATGAAAAACCTTGCGGTATGTTTGTAAGACGGTTCACTGCCAATCATGCTCATCAAAAATGTCTTTACGTCTTCAGGACCATTGAAACACATATATTCATTGACTTCTTTTTTTTCTACGAAGCGCCCATCATGATTTTGGCTATAAAATCCACAGAATACCGTATCTAAACAATCTGATTTTAATGTAGCATATAATATTTCAAACATTTTCGGTGCCACATAATCATCCGAGTCTACAAATGCAACATATTCAGATTTTACATAATTCAAACCAAAATTTCTTGCAGAACTTAATCCACCATTATCTTTATGTACAAGTTGGATTCGTTCATCATCTATGGCATACTTTTGGCAAATAGAATAACTGTCGTCTGTTGAGCCATCATCTACAATGATTATATCAATGTCTTCTAATGTCTGATTCGTCAATGATTTTAAGCATCTATCCACATAACTGGCAACATTATAGACCGGTACAATGATACTAACCTTACTCATAAACTATAATTTATAAAAATAGCCTTCAAGCCTGCCTTTCAGTAAATAAAATGAATGTATGATACCCTTTTTGTCTATTTTTATAACAGAAAAGAGCATACCTCCTAATGGCCTAATAAAACTTTTTAGTATTACAGATGCAGGGTATTTATGCTTTCGTAGTACATATCCCCATCCCCTTGCATATTGATATTGTTTTACTTCATTATTAAGAAAATTCCCCTTATTGGATAAAGGATGATGAACAACAACACTTGGCTCATAATACACAGTTGTACCTACAACAGACATAACATTAATCAAATAATCTGTTTCCTCTCCAGAACATAATTTATATGGAGAACCGACACCAATGTTTTCGTCAAAAGGAATAGACTTAACATATTTTAAGAATATGGTGTATGAAATGGCTCCACAATGATTATATAAGGTCAGCTTTTGCTGCTTTCTTGGGAAATCATTAGTCGCCAGGCCGTTTTCATCTGTCCCTTTGGCGACAACACCCATATATCCCTTGAAAAATAAATCAAACAGGCATTTCAATACATCCGGCTCGTACCAACAATCGTCATCTGGAAAACCCACATATTCACCGTTGACATACTTCAGACCAATGTTTCTTGCATATGACAACGAACAATGTTTATATTTTATGTAAGTGAACTCTATCCTTTTGTCAAGTATATCAAACACTTCACGGTTATCTTCCTGGTCAACGAATATCAGTTGCACCTGGCTGAAGTCTATGCCTACCTGCCCGTTCAATGACTTTACAAATCTCGCAAGTTCATTTTTTCGGTTCTGTGACGTTTGTATCAGCGATATTTTCATGTTTAATCTTTCTCCCCTAAAAACTGTCCCTGCCGTAAACCTGGCCGTCACCAATACCTGTGCCTCTAATGGCTGAACATTTGGTTACGTAAAAACTGGACGTGATGTTTATTCAAAAAAGTAATTCACATAAGGCACTACGTCTTCACCCTTGTCGATGACGAGCCTGCGACCGAACAGCACAAGCACGAAAACGATGACGGCGAAATGGTATATTTTACGCTCTTTTTTATCCGGAATGTAATACCACAAATACGTATAGACAAATATCGAGAAATACATGAACGCATACGCAATGCGCTGGTAAATCCATGAAATAGGTGTCAGCAAGTTCAATATCATCACGCCGGTAACGTAACAAATGAGGAAAACGCTGTTCTTGCGTCTGTGAAGATACAATATGTAAATGCAAAACAATGTGTGCAGCAGGGTCGTAATGGTTGAAAATCCACCAATGTTGTCCTCGTATGTCATGTATCCTGCATAATTGGAATTGCCGCCTATGAAGATATAAGCATAATGTCCGAGCATCCCTATTATCTTATTTACAGCCGTCAAACCAAAAACGTAAGACACGATTAGCAAAATAGACAAGTTCTTATAATTAAGCCATTTACGGTCGTAGAATGCCGCAATCGGTATGAGAAGAAGCAGCACGGCCTGGCTTTTATGGAAGAGGGAAGCGGTGACTACGGTTATCAATGCGAACAAGGCGTATCTTTTCTGTTCGATTACAAAAGGTAAAAACATACATATGATTGAGAATGCCAGTTCCTGCCTCATCGTATTGTACATGGAGAAATAATATCCCAAGCCGAACATGAAGAAAAGTGTAAGGGCGCCATTGCATGAATACCACTTCATGGGATAATATCTCATCAGGAACGTAACGAAAAACAACAAGTGGAAAAACAACATTTTGTTGTCAGACACGTAATCCTTGAAGTTGCCCATAAGCCATGCAAAGCCCACTTCAAACTGTTGCATCACACTTCCCCACGTCGCCGGATTTGCATGTATATAATAAAATTCGCCAGAATAGCCTCCGCGCATGTCGTTGCCTACGGTGCTGCCACGCGTCGCTCCAAGAATCATCAAAAGAATAAACGAGAAGATGAATGCCTGATGTCTGTTCATCTTTCGAAAAGCGAAAAGTGCAAGTACGAAAAATACAATCCAATAAACTAACATCTTTTAAGGATTTATTGTTTTGCCAATTTACGGAATAGAAAATCTCGGTTCTTCATTCCCAACGCATTGCATATTTTCATTTCCAAGCGTGAGTACCACGGTTTCCAGCTTCCGCTGAAATGATGGATAGAATAAGTATTTTTGTTTTTGTATATATGGCCGTCAGAATATGATTTGGGGCTAAAGTAATAATACGGAAATACAGGTATTGTCTTCTCGTTGAGCCGTATATTGAAAACATCGGACAAATTCTTAATTGGTAACAAATTATAACCATATTCCTCCAAAACATCCCTGATAATAAGCGGCAGGACTTTAGCATCAAAAGAATTATCTTCTTTCACGAAATGTCTATTTTCGTAATAAGCCAAGCATGCTTTAATCCATGGAGAATGCTTTTCAACTCCGAAAGCCGCCACTTCCAAACGTCTGTCAGCAGAGTTCTCAAAACAAATCATCGTACTTAAATTGAGCAAATTATCAAATGGTTTCAGTACTTCGACATCCATATCAAGGTAAATTCCACCGTAATGATATAATGCGTAAAGCCTGATATAATCTGCAGCGAAGGCATATTTCTTATTTTCAAAAGCCTCTTTTACCCAGGCTGATGAGTTGATGTCAAAACGGTTAGTGTCCCAGTGAATTATTTCATAATCGGAAAGATGTACCGCCCATGACTTCATGCATTCCTGCAACGATTTAGGCACGGTGTCATTACTCAACCAACAATAATGTATTATCTTAGGAATCATGGCTGTTTAAAAGTAAATATTATATACATTAGGTTTAATATCTGTAAGCGAATTATGACTTATCATGTTTTATTCTATTTTTTAACTCGCTCACACAATAAATTCTTTCATTTTTGGAAAGACCAATGAACCAAATACAACTACAGGTTATAAGTACAGACAAACATATAAAAACAAAAGTAAGCGGCAAGGTTTGTGGCATAATAATATAAACAGTCGATACCGCGGCAAAAGAAGCTATAGAAACAAAGAATATAGGTCTGATGACTTTCTTGAAATACAAAAGGAAAGAAAAATCGACGTATTTTTTGATAATATTCAAAACAACAATGATATAAAAAGCACGCATAAAAAACATTATGGCAAAAACACTTACGGGAGAACAACCAAGTTTTAACGCTATGTACGACAAAGGGAAAGCCAATATGAATACACTATTACCAATTAAAGTAAATCTTTTAATTTTCCCTACAGCCAAAGCTATTGCCCATATTGGTTCGTTCTGCATGTTCACAATTGAATAAGCCAGCACCCAAATAGTGAAAATATCTGCATATTCAGGAACTTGCGTTAACCAGATATTTAGTATTGGATTTATTGAGAAACACAGCGGTAAACAAAATAGCCAAAGTAGAAAAAACGAGAATTTGGAACTATTATAAAACAGTTTCAATAAATAATCGTTATCTCCAACGGCATACGACTTGAATATTTGTGGACGAACAGCAACAAAGAAATTTGATGCAAAACCGTTTATTGCATTACTGATTTGATATGATACTGCACGAGCAGCGTTTACTGCTGGTCCGAAAAATAAATTGAGCAATATGTTTAGACCAGACTCATTAATTGCATAAACAGCTGTACCGACCGTATTCCATCCTACAATGGAAGATGTTTCTTTTAGTAATTTTTTATTCCACATAAATCTTGCGTGGCATTCGGTATAACGTCGTGAGCAATAAATTACATAAAAGCACTGCACTGCCAACGATAATAACATGAGCAAAAAACCGTAGACGATAAGCTTGTCAAAATATGAGATACTGATAACATATGCAATAACAAGTTTGGCAACTCCCTCAAATATACTTATGTACGAATATATCTTCATGTCCTCATGGGCAATAATTTCAGAGTTGTAGACAATGCCTATCAACGTTACTCCAAGTGAAATCAATGTAAAATGATATACCCATAAAGCTGCTGTAAGCCGGTCTGCAGGAATAACAAGTTTGTTATAAACGAACCAAAGTCCTATAGTTTCGCCAACAATCAGTACAAGGGTGGCAATGAAAGCATAAAGCGTAAAATGCTGTGCAAAAACTTTCTGGGCATTACCTATATTTCCCCTGCCAAGTTCAACGTTAAGAAAACGTTGTGTCGCATTTGACAGCGATGACCTGAAAAAAACAAACATGACGGCTACACCGCCGACTACGTTGTATATTCCGAAATTTTCAATGCCAAGTTTGTCTAAAACTACACGTGAAGTATAAAAATTTATCACCATGAGGAACAACATTCTCATGTAAAGCAACAATGTGTTCTTGGCAATACGTTTATTATTGTCTGAAATGTTGGACATTTTTTAACGTGTGAAAATTTTAAACTAATAAATTAACAAGCCAACCTTTCATATATAATATTATTGTTTGGCCTTGAAAAAATAAAGTTGGTACTCGCAATAAATCAAATTACGCAAGAATAGAGTTATAAAATGATTCTTTTATAGTTGACCTAATATAAATGACAGCAACAATCACAGCCTTGCCGATAAACGTTGCAAAACGGCGAAACCATAAAAGTTGCCGTCATCATTTCTTCACAATGATATTTGAATTAGTGTATATAAACATCCAAATCCGATGTATCACAAGTGTTTAATTGTATGTAAAAAACAGTCAGTAATTTTATTGAGCGACTGATTTTTATTCCAAGCAATATATCTTTGACATTATCAATTACCATCTAGGTGCGTATTCATAATCACCGTTTTTATATGAATTTAGGAACAAAATCAAATCAGTACTTTTAACCAACTCGATAACCTCTTCTACATGGCTTGTGTCAAAGTAATTTTTCACCATGTCGTAATTGGTTAGTGCTGCAATGACTACGAATCAGCGTCAGAATAAGCCTTTGCTCCCTCCAACGTTGCAATAATAAGGTTCAAGTCTTTTTCTACAAAATATTTTTCAATGTAATCATTTTGCATTGGTGATTTACGTAGGTTTATCAACTTCACTTTCTCCGGAATTACATCTACAGCCGTTATTGGGTGTGTTGGCTGAGATGTGTTGCAATACTAAGTCATACATAGCCTATTCCTGCTATTGCAATTTTATGTTTCTGTCCATATTATTTGTATAATTAAAAGCTTACGCCTAATTCAAATTTTTATCAATGGCTTCTTAACAAACTGATTAATGTATAAATATTATAAACTTTTACAATCTGTCCGTCATGTAAAAAACATATTATTCTTTTAAGTTGTTCTGTATTTGTGTATATGTAAGACCTAAATTTTACTTTATTTATATTACCTTCAATGTCCTTGAGTTCTATATCGTTATTATTTTCATTAAATAATGAAAGTTTATGCATAAATTGATCTAAGTTTGAACCAACCACAACAAAAATACCACTTTTATACCCATTGTTATCCCATATTTCATCACCAGTGAATAGTAATAATTTATTTATATCAATCATGAAATTTTCGGCATCGAGTCGAGATAAACGCTTAATTTCACATACAAATAATTGAGATTCGCGATCTAATGAATCTTGTGATTTATGTAAAATTAAATCAGGGTACACGACAAAATCCAGCTTGGCATTATTAATGTGTTTCGCTATCATTTTCTTCATTTCCATTTCCGATATCAAATGTAATTTGTTGTCATTTTCAATCATATTCTGGAATATACGGTACAATTTACCGTTTATAGACCGTTCAACGGCTTCTTCATCTTGGCCATTTGAAAATGGTGTGCGACATTGGATATCTTCCAGTTTTATTTTTTGTATTGCACTATAAAGTTTTTTGAAATAATCGAATTCTTCTAGGCCCATTCCCTCCATGAAATGTAGGCTTTCCTTTAACATTAAATATTTTTCTTCAGTATTATTCATAATAATAGCTTTCCACAAGCTAAAATAGCTTATTGTTAATTACTTTCTATAAGTTTTTTATCATTAAATTTATAATATTTCATGCATTGGGTAAAAGGGCACTCTTCAGTATTATTCCATGGGGCATATCTACAAAATTCCGAAACTTTGCATTGCTCCGGATTTGAATAAATGCTTTTTGAACATATTGGCAATCTATCGCATTCTTTATTGCCATTGATTTCCAAAAGGCGTGTTAATATTAGTTCCCATCCAAACAGAACTGCCGTTTCTAAGTATGGACGCTCTCTACCGTCAACTACTTTTTTAGGCAAGAATGTATAATTTTTTGCATCAATTACGGGATATCCATAAAAACCAGTTAATGAATTAAACAATGCTTTTTTATCATTCGGCTGAATATTATATAAGACTTCCAATAATCTGGAGGTAGAAGAACAAGCTTCATCAATACAGTTTTCCATTACAGATTTATAATAGTCTAAATGATTGCCTATAACTTGTTCCAAATTCTTTATGAACTCTAGCAAAAATGATACTATTAATCGATATCTAGGCATTGATTTACCCTTAAATGACACAGAATAATCTTGGGCTATATGCTTATATAATTCTATACCATTTAATGCTGGGTTTCTTTTTGCTATATTGACAACCTCAAAAAAGCCAACACCGGGATTATCCCAATGAAGGGCACAATAACAAATCGATGCAATGAGTCTACTATCTTTAGAAATTTCAGGGTAATATTCTCTTAAAATAAGTTCGGCTGCACAATATGGAATTTCAGGATGAAAAATATCTGGAGTTAATATTTTCTGAATTTCATGTGCCATACTTTCCATTACACACACATAACCAAAATTAAATCCACTTTCATAAACTTTATTATTTTCAAAATCATAACATCCTATTTTGACGGCACTTTTGTTCGCTCGCGCTAATTCTATGTCTGATTCGTTAATATCTACAGCGTCTATGTGAAAATTACAACTTTTACAGCCTGATACATTGTTGAAATGAACTAAGAATTGTGATAAATGTTCATCGTTTTCCCATAGGCATAATGGTAATTGTATAACATCATGTTCTAATATATATTCTCTATATATTATTGACATTTTATGAAAAATATCACATATTCGTATTCCAAATAATGTGGTAATATGTTGTATGTAATGACTGTATTCATGCATTAATGTTCCAAAAGCAGAATCAGACATATTCTGTACTTCAGGGATACACACATCATCGTCAACAAACATATGAAAATGATTTGTCCTATATTTACTGCTTTTTTCTCCAGTTAAGATATTTTCAAAAATATCCATTAATTCTCTGCATTATTAAATTAAAATATATGTCAAAAGAGAAACCAATTTAAGCGCCCGTTTCTGAAATATTTCCTACTTTTCAAAATGTATGTCTAAAATTTCGATGTGTCTTCCTTTTACACCGTATCAAATTCCTTTTACAGCTTTACTTATCTTTTCGTTCTTCATCTTAAGCAATTCCTGCAAGTTGGATATATCCTCTGTCTTTCCAGATTCACCACGGCTTATTGAATTTTCTATACTCTCAAGCAGTTCAACCGGTTTTTCAAGTTAGGCTATTTTACGTTCTTCCTCTTTGCGGACTGCTTCTTTCTCTTCTGTACGTTTAGCGAGGTGGTTGGCTTCTTTCACCAGTTCTTCCTTGCTCATTTTTTCCAACCGTTTAATATAGTAGGGAATTTTCGTCATAGGTCGTTTTTTATTTGTACATTATTTGTTTTCACAGCTTGTCATTTTACTTCTTTCACTCCGCTCCGATATTTCTCCCAAAAAGTTCAGGAAGTCACGAATATTCGGCTCGTCAGTATAGAAACCGTTGATGTCCTTATCGAATTCTCCGTACAGGTCTTGATAGAGGGTGTATCTATTTCCAAATTTTGTGGTGAAGGACTTATGTTTCGCATTCTCTTCCTCGTCTTTATGTATGCTGTCAAAGAAAATATCACTGTCCCATAAATCGAACTCGTTTTTATCCAACCACGCTATAGGGCCATTTATGTATGTTTTCCCGAGGTATGTAACAAGCTGGCCGACAAAACACATGTCCTCAATCTTCTTTTTGGAAACACGGGTAGGGAATATGACATCAAGTTTGGTATTGTCCTTTTTCATTACCGTAACTGTATATCCGTCATCCTTGCTTTCCAACGGCAGGTAGGAGTCAAGAGGGTGTGGCTTAATTGTTTCCAAGTTTGCTATCA